>Ga0256836_1000549_pt1 | contig 19117 bp, 17 predicted proteins | sample 4561380metaG_FD_185974 | JGI IMG/M metagenome (GOLD analysis project Ga0256836, IMG submission 185974) | Hydrothermal vent microbial communities from Guaymas Basin, Mexico - 4561-380 | ecosystem: Environmental > Aquatic > Marine > Hydrothermal vents | place: Mexico: Guaymas Basin | collected...
GCTCCCATTCTATCCATTTTATTAACAAAAGCAATACGAGGAACTCTATACTTATCAGCCTGACGCCAAACAGTTTCACTTTGAGATTCTACTCCTCCTACAGCTTCAAAAATCACCACAGCACCATCTAAAACCCTCAATGATCTTTCTACCTCTGCCGTAAAATCTACGTGACCTGGAGTATCTATAATATTTATTATATGTTCTTTCCATTGACATTGTACAGCCGCTGAAGTAATTGTAATACCTCTTTCCTTTTCTTGTTCCATCCAGTCTGTAGTGGCTGCCCCATCATGAACTTCACCAATCTTATGAATAAGACCTGTATAATACAAAATTCTTTCTGTAGTTGTTGTTTTACCAGCATCAATATGAGCAATAATACCAATATTTCTAATTTTTTCCAAATTATATTTATACTCAGCCATCCATCCTCTCCTTTATTTTACCACTTAAAGTGTGCAAATGCTCTATTTGCTTCTGCCATTCTATGAACATTTTGTTTTATCTTAACCGCTGCACCTTCATTTCTATATGCAGCCATAAGTTCTTCAGCCAATCTTTGAGCCATAGGTTTACCTTTTTTCTCTTGAGCAGATGTAATTATCCATCTAATAGCTAAAGATAATCTTCTCTCTGGTCTAACTTCTACAGGGATTTGATAATTTGCCCCACCTATTCTTCTTGTTCTCACCTCTAACTTAGGTTTTACATTTTCAATTGCCTTATTAAAAACATCTAAAGGATTCATACCCATTTTTTCTTCAATTATACCCATAGCATCATAAAAAACTTTCATTGCTGTTGTTTTTTTACCATCCTTCATTAGTCTATTAATAAATTTTGTAATTATAACACTATTATAAACAGGATCTGGCTTAATTCTTAACCATGGTTTTACTTTCTTCTTAGCCATATCTTATCTCCATTATTATTCTTTTGGTTTTTTTACTCCATATCTAGAACGAGATTTTCTTCTTCCTTCTACCCCTGCTGTATCTAAAGCTCCTCTTATTATATGATATCTAACACCTGGTAAATCCTTAACTCTTCCACCCTCTACTAATACTATTGAGTGTTCCTGTAAATTATGTCCTTCTCCCGGAATATATGCTGTAACTTCATAACCATTAGATAATCTCACTCTTGCTATCTTTCTCAACGCAGAATTAGGTTTCTTAGGGGTCATAGTTGTTACTCTTACACATACCCCTCTTTTTTGAGGTGATCCTTGTAAAGCTCTCGCTCTTATTTTTTTCTTCTTTGGTTCTCTTCCATATCTCACTAATTGATTAATGGTTGGCAACTTATTCCTCCTGTTTTCTACTTTTTTGGGACTTTGTAAATATAGTTTTTTTACTATTAAATGTCAAAAGTTTTTTTATTGTAATGTGTTAAAAATCATTGAAGTTTTCTTCCTCTCCTCCAAAACTACCTATTTCTTCCTCTACGTCAGTCTGTTCAATCTCATCAACTAACTTGATATTTTTATATCTCTTATTTCCTGTACCTGCAGGAATTAATCTACCTATAATTACATTCTCTTTTAATCCTCTAAGTTCATCTACTTTTCCTGATATTGCAGCATTTGTTAATACTCTTGATGTCTCTTGGAATGATGCTGCAGAAATAAATGACTCTGTCATAAGTGCTGTTTTTGTTATTCCTAATAACACGGGTTCATATTCTGCAGGTCTTTTACCTTCAGCTAATACTTTTTTATTCTCTTCCAATACAATATGTCTATCAACAAAATCACCTTCTAAGAATTGTGTATCATTTGATTTTGTAATTCTAACTTTTTTCATCATTTGGCGGATAATACACTCTATATGTTTATCATTAATACTAACACCTTGTATTCTATAAACATCCTGAATTTCATTCAATAAGAACTCTTGTACAGCATTTATACCTTTAATTTTTAAAATATCATGTGGAGATACAGGACCTTCACACAATTTTTCTCCAGCCTTTACCTTATGTCCATCATATACTAAAATATGTCTACCTGCTGGTATAAAATACTCATGAACATTTCCTTCTTCATCTACTATTTCTATTTTTCTTTGTCTTCTTACAATTTCTTTTATATGTACTATTCCATCAACTTCTGCAATTATAGCTTTATTTTCGCTTTCTTTAGCTTCAAATAATTCTGCAACCCTTGGAAGACCACCAGTAATATCTGTAGTCTTACCTGATTCTCTAGGAAGCTTAGCTAAAATATCTCCAGGATAAACTTCTTGACCATCTTTCACAGCTAATCTTGCCCCTACAGGTAATGAATAGGTTTTTATTACTTCTCCATCCTCATCCACTATTTCTATATATGGGAATCTATCTTTATATTCTATAATTACCCATTCTTCTATGTTAGTTGTCTCATCTTTTTCTACCTGATATGTATCATTTTCTATTAAGTTTTTAAATACAACTTTTCCTTTAACATCTGTAATTATTGGAATATTATATGGGTCCCATTCATATAATTTTTGTCCTTCTTTTACTTTTTGTCCATCTTCAACAAAAAGAATAGCACCCATTGGTAATTCGATTTTTGTTTTTTCTAAATTAGTATTTTCGTCAATAATTGAAAGTTCTCCATTTCTATTTAATACTATTTTCTTACCATCTTTATTCTGTACTATTTCTATATTTTCAAGTTTTACTATACCATCTGTTTTACTAGAAATTTCTCTTTCTGCAGCAATACGCGCAGCAGTACCTCCCACGTGGAATGTTCTAAGAGTAAGCTGTGTTCCAGGCTCACCAATAGATTGAGCTGCAATAACTCCAACAGCATCTCCTATTTCAGCTAATTTTCCTGTTCCTGGGAAGATACCATAACACTTTTGACAAATCCCGTATTTAGATTCACAAGTCAACACACTTCTTACCATCACACTTTCAATACCTGCTTCTTCTATCTTCTTTGCCTTTTCTTTAGTTATTAATTCTCCAGAAGCAACAATAACCTCTCCTGTTATTGGATGATAAATATCTTTTAAAACAAATCTACCTTCTATTCTTTCAGATAAAGGTACAACTATTTCATCACCTTGTTTTATTACTGATACCTTTATTCCTCTTATAGTTCCACAATCATGCTCTGTAACAATTAAATCTTGAGCCACATCAACTAATCTTCTCGTTAAATATCCAGCATCTGCTGTTTTTAAAGCTGTATCAGCCAATCCTTTTCTAGCTCCATGAGTTGAAATAAAATATTCAAGAACATTTAATCCTTCTTTAAAGTTTGAAATAATAGGATTTTCAACGATAGCCTCTTCTGTTAATTTTTTCTTAGGCTTTGCCATCAATCCTCTCATACCAGCAAGCTGTCTTATCTGTTCTTTACTACCTCTAGCACCAGAGTGAGCCATCATCCATAAAGGATTAAATCCATCTCTTGATTTTTCTAAGTGTTTCATCAAATGCTCTGTAATTCTATTAGTTGTATGTGTCCATATATCTATAATTCTAGAATAACGTTCTCTTTCTGTCATAAATCCCATTTCATAACTTTCTTTAATTTCTTCTACTTCTTTTAGTGATTCTTCTATTAACTTTTGCTTTTCTTCGGGAACTTCTATATCATCTATTCCTAATGAAATTCCACTTCTAGTTGCCCATTCAAACCCTAAATCTTTCAAGTCATCTAAGAATTTAATATATCTTGTATGAGATTCCTTACTATAAACCTCATATACTAAAGCTGTTAATTTTTTCTTTGTCATTTCATCATTAATAAAATCAATGCTCTCTGGCACAATAGAATTAAATACTAATCTTCCATATGTAGTTTCTATTACTTTATCTCTAACTTTTACAAAAATCTTAGCATGTAATGAAATTATACCATTTTCATAGGCAAAAGTAGCCTCTTCAAATGAAGAAAATTTCTTTCCCTCTCCTTTAGCCTTTTCTTTCACTTTTGTTAAATAATAAGAACCTAAAACTGTATCCTGAGAAGGTACAGCCAATGGTCTTCCACTAGCAGGAGAAAGTGTATTGTTACTTGATAGCATAATTATTCTTGCTTCAAACTGAGCCTCAAAAGATAGAGGTACATGAATAGCCATTTGGTCCCCATCAAAATCTGCATTAAACGCTGAACAGACAAATGGAGAAAGTCTTATTGCTAAATCATCTGTTAATTTTACATAAAAAGCCTGAATACTTACTCTGTGAAGTGTTGGTGCACGATTGAGTAAAATTGGATGATCCTCTAATATCTCTTCCAATATTTCCCAAATTTCTTCAGATTCTTCAGCTATCATTCTTTTAGCAACTCTAATACTTTGAGAATATCCTTTTTCTTCTAATTTTGCAATAACAAAAGGCTTAAATAATTCAAGAGCCATTACCTTAGGAACACCTGCTTCAAAAATCTTAAGTTCTGGCCCTACTACAATTACAGAACGTCCAGAATAATCAACTCTTTTACCCAAAAGATTCTGACGAAATCTTCCCTTTTTACCTTTTAACATTTCAGATAAAGATTTTAAAGGCCTTCTATTTTCCCCTTTATAAACAAATTTTCTCTTACCATTATCTATTAATGCGTCAACTGCTTCTTGAAGCATTCTCTTTTCATTTCTCAAAATTATATCAGGAGCATCTATCTCTATTAATTTCTTTAATCTATTATTTCTATTTATAACTCTTCTATATAAATCATTCAAATCACTAGAAGCAAATCTACCACCTTCAAGAGGAACTAATGGTCTAAGCTCTGGTGGTAATACTGGTAATACTTCATATACCATCCATTCTGGTCTATTACCTGAATGTCTTAATCTATCAATGACTTTTAATCTTTTTAAAAGAACTTGCCTTTTTTGTTCAGATTGCTCTAATTCTATTTTTGTTTTTAAATCAATTACTTCCTTTTCCAGCTCAATTTCTTGAAGAAGTTTTTTTATAGCCTCTCCACCCATTAAAGCTTCAAATTCATATCCTTGTTCTCTTAATTCTTCATACTCTTCTTCTGTTAAAAGTTGAAGCCTTTTCAAAGGTGCATTCCCAGGATCAGTCACTATATATGCTTCATAATAAATTACCTGTTCCAATGCCTTAGATGTAATATTTAAAAGAGTTGCTATAATTGAAGGAGTATTTGTATAAAACCATATATGAACAACAGGTATTGCTAACTCAATATGCCCCATTCTTTCTCTTCTAACTCTATGAGTTGTTACCTCAACACCACATTTATCACATATTATTCCTTTATATCTTATTCTTTTATATTTTCCACAAGCACATTCATAATCTTTTACAGGTCCAAATATTCTTTCACAAAATAATCCATCAAATTCTGGTTTATAAGTCTTATAATTTATAGTTTCTGGTTTTTTAACTTCACCATAAGACCACTTTCTAATTACTTCTGGTGAGGCTAATTTTATATATATTTTAGAAAATTCATCTGTTTTGTCTTTATTTGAAAATGGCTCAAATAATAATTTTATAGACACCTTTAGCCTCCATTTTTTTTATTTTAGAAAATTTAATTATTCTGCATATATGTTAATACCTATAGCTCTAATTTCACTTATTAATACTTTAAATGATTCTGGAATACCAAACTTAGGTAAGTTTTGACCTTTAACAATCGCTTCATAAACTTTTGTTCTACCTACAACATCATCAGATTTTACAGTTAATAATTCTTGTAATGTATATGCAGCTCCATATGCCTCAAGAGCCCAAACTTCCATTTCTCCAAATCTTTGACCACCAAATTGACTCTTACCACCTAATGGCTGTTGTGTAATTAAAGAATATGGTCCTATAGAACGAGCATGTATCTTATCTGTTACTAAGTGATTTAATTTCATTATATACATTATACCTACAGTAACTTTATTATCAAAATATTCACCTGTCCTACCATCTCTTAATCTTACCTTACCATCTTCTGGAAGCCCTGCCTTCTTTAATTCTTCTTTAATAGTTTCTATAGAAGGTCCATTAAAAACTGGAACTTTTACATAATATCCTTGCTTATAAGCAGCCCAACCAAGATGTGTTTCTAATAATTGCCCAATATTCATACGAGAAGGAATTCCTAAAGGATTTAAAAGTACATCAATTGGAGTTCCATCATCCATAAATGGCATATCAGCAATACTAGCAATTTTTGATACAACACCTTTATTTCCATGACGTCCCGCTAATTTATCACCTACAGCCAATTTTTTCTTTGTTGCTATATAAACTTTTACCAATTGAATTACGTCTGCCCGTAATTCATCACCTCTCATTTCCTTTTCAATTTCAATATTAAGTCTTGTTTCCAATTCTTGAATTAACTTTTTACTAGTCTCTATTACCTCTCTTATTTTAACATTAGTATCTTTATCATCTACTAATTCTTCACTTATATCTATTCTATCAAATGGTATTGACTCAATTACATCTTTAGTGAGTTTTGTGCCTTCTTTAATTAAAGGACGTTTGGTGTAAGAATCTACTATATTTTTACTTAATTTTCCTTCCATTAATTTTATTAAAGCTTCTATAGTCTTTTCTAAGACTCTTCTAATCTTAGATTCATATTCTTCTTTGATTTTATTTATTTTTTCCTTCTCTTGTTGTCTTGCACTCTTTGTTTCTTTCTTCCTAGAAAGAATCTTAGTATCTATTACAATACCTTTTACTCCAGGATCAACTCTTAAAGAAGTATCTTTTACATCACTAGCTTTTTCTCCAAATATTGCCTTCAATAACTTCTCTTCTGGAGATAATTGTGTTTCTCCTTTAGGAGTAATCTTTCCTACTAAAATATCTCCAGGTTTTACCCTAGCACCTATTCTTATTATACCATTTTCATCTAAGTTTTTTACTAACTCCTCTGAGTAATTCGGAATTTCTCTAGTTATTTCTTCAGGACCTCTATTTGTGTCTCTTACTTCCACTTCATATTCTTCAATATGAATAGATGTTAATACATCATCATGTAAAATTCTTTCAGATACTATAATAGCATCCTCAAAATTAAATCCCTGCCAACTCATAAAAGCAATAAACATGTTTCTACCAAGAGCAAGCTCACCTCTATCAGTTGCCATTCCATCAGCAATAACATCACCTGCCTTAACAATATCACCTTCTCTAACTAACGGACGTTGATTTATTGTTGTATTTTGATTTGATCTTTCAAATTTTCTTAGTACATATATATCTTCCTCAAATAAGTCTAATATATTATCATTAGAATCATCAGGTTTTATTATAATTTTTTCTGCATCAACATAAACAACTTTTCCTCCTCTTTTAGCTGTTACAACAGCTTTTATGTCAATAGAAGGCTTCTTTTCTCTTCCTGTACCTACAATAGGTGCCTCAGGTCTTAATAAAGGAACCGCTTGTCTTTGCATGTTTGAACCCATTAAAGCACGGTTAGCATCATCATGTTCTAAAAATGGAATTAATGATGCAGACACACCCACTAACTGATTAGTACTTACATCCATTAATTGGACATCTTTAGCTGAAACTAAAATTATTTCCCCCTTTTGTCTTGCAATAATATTTGAATCAATAATATTACCCTCATCATCAACATTTATATCAGCAGGTGCTATAATATATTCTTCTTCCTCATCTGCTGTTAAATATACTATCTCATCTGTAATTTTACCATCTACAACCTTTCTATATGGAGTAATTAAAAAACCATACTCATTTAGTCTAGCATAATTTGCTAAGGATACAATAAGTCCAATATTAGGACCTTCTGGCGTTTCTACCGGACATATTCTTCCATAGTGAGTATAATGAACGTCTCTTACCTCAAATCCTGCCCTTTCTCTATCAAGTCCTCCAGGTCCTAAAGAAGATAATCTCCTTTTATTAGTTAACTCTGCTAATGGATTGGTTTGATCCATAAATTGAGATAACTGAGATGTTTGAAAGAAACTCATTATAACAGTATAAACAGATCTAGCATTAACTAAATCATTAACATTTGTTATATCTTTTGTTGTTTTTAATTTTTCTCTTATTTGTCTAACTAAACGATTTAACGCATCAGCAAATCTAAGTTCTAATAATTCTCCTACAGGTCTTACCCTTCTATTTGCTAAATGATCTATATCATCTAACTCTTCATCATTATCATAGTAATACATTAATTTCTTTACTATTTCAACAATATCATCAACTGTTAATACATTCGAATCTATCTTTTTCCCTTCAAGACCTTCTGGATTACCATATAGTTTCATATTTAACCTATATCTTCCAATCTCGCCTAAATAATATGTCCTTTCTGAAAAGAAAATTCTATTCATCATTTCTCTTGCAGCATTTTCACTCGGTAACTCACCTGTTCTTATTAAATTATATATAGTCTTCAAAGCATCTAAATAATCATTACACTTGTCTCCTACAATTGTTTTATATACTAAATTTGTAGATTCTCTAGGATTTATATCCCAAACTTCTATCTCTTCTATACCTTTTTCTTTTAGATCTTCAAGTAAAGTCTCTGTAATAACCTCGTACTTTTCAGCTATAACTTCATCAGTTCTAGAATCTATAACCTCTTCTGCTAACACTTTACCAATTATATCTATAGGTTTATCGTCATTTATATTAATAGTCTTTTTATTCAGGAAAAGTTCCATTAATTCTTCATTAGTAGAATATCCTAAAGGTCTCAATAATATTGTAACAGGAATTTTCTTATTTTTACCTAAATTAATATAAATTCCTGTAGAATCTATATAGAATTCAATCCAAGAACCTCTATAGGGAATTATTCTTGCTGAAATTACTCTCCTTCCATTCTGGATATCTTCAGAAAAGAATATACCAGCACTTCTATGAAGCTGTGATACTATTACTCTTTCATTTCCATTTATTATAAAAGAACCACTTTCTGTCATTAAAGGGATATCACCTAAGTATACTTCATTTGTTATCTTTTCTGCAAATTTTCTCTCCCCTGTTTTTTTATTAGTCTTATATTTTAAAAGAGAAAATTTTATCTTTAAAGGTGCACCATAAGTTAACCCTCTATCTTTACATTCTTTTATACTGTATTTTGGTATCCCAATATTATACCCCTCATATTCTAAAATATATTCTCCATTATCTCCATCATCTATTGGAAAATTTTCTCTAAAAACAGCTTCTAATCCTTTATTTTCTCTTTTTTCAGGAGGAACATCTGGTTGAAGAAAATCTCTATATGATTTTAATTGAATTTCTAATAAATTTTCTACATCAAATTCAAATTCTTTTTTCCCTAAAAATTTTCTTTCTATTGTTTTCCCTTCCAAGACTCTTCTCCTTTAGTAGGAGTTTATAAATGTTTAATGACTAAATATAAATAAAATAAGAAGATACTTTCCTCCCCCCTTAAATCTAGGAGAGAAAAGTATCTTCTATATAAAATAAAATCCTTTAATCATAGATGAATTACTTAATTTCTACCTTAGCCCCTACAGCTTCTAATTTAGCTTTAATTTCTTCAGCTTCTTCTTTCTTTAATCCTTCTTTTAACACTTTAGGAGCACTTTCTACAACTTCTTTAGCTTCCTTTAACCCCAATCCTGTTATCTCTCTTACAACTTTTATAACTTTAACCTTTTCAGATCCTGCAGATACTAATTCAACAGAAAACTCTGTTTTTTCTTCTTGAGCACCAGCATCAGCACCTGCTGTACCTGGGACAGCAGCAACAGCTACTGGAGCTGCAGCACTAACTCCAAATTCTTCTTCTAAAGCTTTAACTAATTCACTTAATTCTAAAACTGTTAATCCTTTGATTTCCTCAATGATTCCTTGAATCTTGTCGCTCATCTTTATCTCCTCCCATTATATGTTATTTTTTATGTTAACCTTCTTTTGATTTTTTCTCTTCAATTGCTTTAATTACACCAACTAAATTTCTTAATAAACCTGACAATACAAATACAAGTCCAGAAATAGGTGCTTGAACACCACCAACAACCCTTGCCAGTAACTCTTCTCTTGTTGGCAATTTAGAAATAGCCTCTATATCTTTATCAACATAAACCTTTCCTTGATAGTAAACAGCTTTAAATTTAGGTAAACCATTATGTTCTTTACTAAAATTATTTACAGCTTTTACTACATGAACTAAATCTTCTCCAACAACTAGAGCAGTATCCTCTTTAAGATAATCTTCTAAGCCTTCTATCTTCAAAGATTCAAAAGCTTTATTTAATATAGTATTTTTAACTACTTTAAATGTAATACCTTCCTTTTTTAAAATTCTTCTTAATTTATTATCATCCTGAGCCTTCAATCCTTTAAAAGATACTAATACTATTATTTCATTATTTTCTAACAAATCTTTTACCATATTTAACATTTCTATATTTCTCTGACTAGCCATCTTTACACCCCTAATTTTATTTTATTACTGTAGAGATTTTGGGTTTATCTTTAATCCTGGACCCATTGTACTAGATAAGTATACTCCTTTTATATAAGTCCCCTTTGAAGTAGCAGGTTTAGCCTTTAAAACAGCATTATAAAATGTCATAAAATTTTCTTTTAAAGCTTCTTTATCAAATGATCTTTTTCCTATTATTCCGTGAAGATTTCCTGTTTTATCTACCTTAAAATTTACTTTTCCCTTCTTTATATCCGCAATTACCTTCTTTAAATCATTAGTAACTGTACCTGTTTTAGGATTTGGCATCAAACCTCTTGGTCCCAATATTCTACCTAATTTTCCTATTGCAGACATCATATCTGGAGTAGCAACAACAGCATCAAAATCAAGCCATCCGCCTTGTATCTTAGCAATTAAATCATCTGCTCCCACATAATCAGCTCCAGCTTCTCTAGCCTCATCTGCTTTCTCACCTTTTGCAAAAACCAATATTTTCATTTTCTTTCCTGTTCCATGAGGAAGAGTAACACTACCTCTTACCATTTGATCTGATTTTCTTGGATCTACCCCTAATCTAAAAACTACATCTACGGTCTCATCAAAATTAGCCGCAGGATTTTCTTTAATAAAATCTATAGCCTCATCAACAGTATACATTTTATTTGGATCAATCTTTTCTTTTATTTTAAGATACCTTTTTCCTCTCTTCATAGTTATCTACCTCTCTATTTTATTTTTCATCATCTATTACAACAACACCCATATTCTTAGCAGTACCTTCCATCATTCTTATAGTAGCTTCTATATCATCTGTATTCATATCAACAATTTTCTTTTCAGCTAATTTTCTAAGTTGAGACCTTTTAATCTCACCTACTTTTTCTTTATTTGGTTTTCCAGAACCTTTTTCAATACCTAATTCTTTCTTTATCATATCAGCAGAAGACATTTGTTTTAATTCAAATGTAAAAGAACGATCTGAATATACTGTAATAATTACAGGTACTATTTCACCTTTTCTATCTTGTGTCGCTGCATTAAATGCCTTACAAAATTCCATAATATTAATACCACGCTGACCTAATGCCGGACCTACAGGTGGAGCTGGTGTAGCATTCCCACCAGGAATTCTTAATCTTAACTTACCTACTTCTTCCTTTGCCACTTTTACTCTCCTTTTTTATTTAAGACATAGGAATAACATCTTTAAATTCAACTTCTATAGGTGTTTCCCTACCTAAAACAGTAATCATTACTTCTAATTTTCCTTTTTCATAATCTATATTATTAATTTTACCCATAAAATCTTTAAATGGTCCATTAACAATCTTAACTGTTCCACCTTCCTCAAAATCAGATTCAAAACTCACATTATCCGGTCTCCTAATGATTTTTTGGACCTCTTTTTCACTCATCGGTTTAGGACCACGTCTATCACCAACAAATTTTACAACTCCCTCAATATTGGATATTTCATACATTAAATTTTCATCATAAACCATTTTTATAAAAACATAACTTGGTAAAACCTTTTTCTTTTTCTCCCTTATTTTTCCTCTTTCATGAACCCTAACTATATCTATTGGAACTTCTACAGATTCAATATAATCTTGTAAATTTCTTGTTTCTATCAATGTCTCTATAGCTTCTTTAACATCATCTTCCCTACCAGAAAGTGTCTGAATAGCATACCACTTTTTTATTAATTCCGCCATAATCTTCCCTTATTATTTCATTATTTTAATAATCTGGTCTAAAAATAAATTTATCAAATAATCCACTGCAAATATGTAGATACCAAAAATAATAATTATAACAAAAACAATCAAAGTTGAATCTATTAATTCTTTATTTGTCGGCCACTCAACTTTAGACCATTCAGTAATTACTTCTTTATAAAACTTCTTTATCTTTTCAAACATACCCAACCCTATTTAAATACTTTTTAAATACTTATATAAGTTTCATTCTCCAGGCCCGGAGGGACTCGAACCCCCGATCTTCGGATTTGGAGTCCGATGCTTTACCAACTAAGCTACGGGCCTGTAAAAATCAATCTATACACCTCTTTTCTATCTAGTTTCTTTATGAATTGTATGCTTATTACAATAAGGACAATATTTTTTATACTCTACCCTTTCTGGGTGCTTTCTTTTGTTCTTTGTTGTAGTATAATTTCTATGTTTACAAACTGTACATTCCAAAGTAATAATTTCCCTAGCCATAGCATTCTATCCTCTTCTTTATTATAATTATTCTATTATCTTTGTTACTACTCCAGCTCCTACTGTCTTCCCTCCCTCTCTTATAGCAAATCTTAAATTCTCTTCCATTGCTATCGGATATATTAACTCTATTGTCATCTTTACATTATCTCCTGGCATTACTACTTCTGTCCCCTCTGGTAATGATATTATTGTACCTGTCACGTCTGTTGTCCTAAAATAAAATTGTGGCCTATATCCTGCATGAAATGGCTTATGTCTTCCTCCCTCCTCTGGCTTCAACACATATACTTCTGCCTCAAATTTCTTATGGGGTGTTATTGTACCTGGCTGTGCTAATACCATTCCTCTCTTTACTTCTTTCTTCTCTATCCCTCTCAATAATACACCAACATTATCTCCTGCTATCCCCTCATCTAACTCCTTCCTAAACATCTCTACTCCTGTAACTACTGTCTTCTTTGTCTCTCCTAAACCTACTATCTCTACTTCATCTCCTACCTTCACCTTCCCTCTCTCTATCCTTCCTGTCACTACTGTCCCTCTTCCTGTTATACTAAATACATCCTCTATCGGCATTAAAAATGGCTTATCTACATCTCTTACTGGCTCTGGTATATACTCATCTAATGCATTCAATAACTTCTCTATACTTGGTAACCCTATATCACTTGTATCTCCTTCCAATGCCTTCAATGCACTACCCTTTATTACAGGTACCTCTTCTCCTGGATACCCATGCTCACTCAATAAATCCCTTACTTCCATCTCTACTAACTCTAATAACTCTGGATCATTCTCTTGATCTACCTTGTTTATATATACTACTATCGCTGGTACATTAACTTGCTTTGCTAATAACACGTGCTCTCTTGTCTGTGGCATCACTCCATCTGTCGCTGCAACCACCAATATAGCTCCATCCATCTGAGCCGCACCTGTAATCATGTTCTTTATATAATCTGCGTGTCCAGGACAATCTACGTGAGCATAATGCCTCTTATCTGTCTCATACTCTACGTGTGCTGTGTTTATTGTAATACCTCTCGCTTTCTCCTCTGGTGCATTATCTATTTCCTCATAACTCTTTTGCTCCGCCTTACCCTTCTGTGCTAAATAATGTGTTATAGCAGCTGTCAATGTAGTCTTCCCATGATCTACGTGACCTATTGTCCCTACATTTATATGTGGCTTATTCCTAACAAACTTTTCCTTTGCCATCCCTTCACCTCTCTTTTTTCTCGTTTATTTTCTATTTTGACGATATTATTTTTATTTTTTTATAAACACATAAGAAATATAGCTATCTTTTAGCTCACGACCGGACTTGAACCGGCGACCCCGTCCTTACCAAGGACGTGCTCTACCTCCTGAGCTACGTGAGCTTTCAACAAACACTTTTTTTCAACAAAAAAAAGCAAAATTGTAAATAAAAAAAATTACAAACAATTTATTTAAAAGAACTTAATAACTTACCATACATATCTATTTATAAATAAAAAAAGCGGGTGATGGGACTCGAACCCACAACCCTCGCCTTGGAAGGGCGATGCTCTAGCCAATTGAGCTACACCCGCTTACCTTAAACAATAAAACTCCAAATTATATCTTAAATATGGACGGGGGTGGATTCGAACCACCGTAGGCTTACGCCGGCAGGTTTACAGCCTGCTGCCTTTGACCGCTCGGCCACCCGTCCATTTATATATATTTAAGCCACCAGAGGGATTTGAACCCCCGACCCGCGGTTTACAAGACCGCTGCTCTACCAACTGAGCTATGGTGGCTTATATTTCGTTTCTAAAGACCTCTATTTTATACGGCTTATAAAATAATTATTTAAAAAATAAATGTCAATATTTTTTTTAAAAAAGATTTTAAATACTTTCTATAAAGTATCTAAGAAAAATCTAATAACTTTAATATCTCTTAACATTTTTTTATTTAAAGGTAGCATAAAGATAGGGTCTTTTATTTTTTTACTTATTAGAGATTCTACATTTTTAGGAGTAATATCATGGATATCAATTTGTTCATAAATTAAAGCACCTAGTTTATAGTTTAATAAAGTTGAATATTTAAATATGGAATCTATAGGAATATCCCGATTAAAAATATATAAAAAATTTACATTTAATCTTAAGTTTCTATTAGGGTACAGTATATCTACTTTTGTATAAATTTCATTCATATTATCTTTAATTGTCCTTATATTAATAGATGTAGTTATATTTTCTATGTTATATTTAGAATGAAAATTAAAATCTTGAGCTAAAATCTCCCGTACTTTTGAATCTGAAGTGTCTAACTTTTCTAATATTCTTTTATTTTCTGATAAAATTGAGTCTATATATAATGAATCACTCAAATTAATTTCTAATGAGTCTATATTATTTTTCATATTGGGAGGATTTTTAACATAAGATATTAAATAAAATATAAGAAATATATTAATAATTAGTAAAACAACTAATATAATAATTATAGTTTTATGTTTTTTAAATTGAACCATAAAATCTTTTCACCTCTTCTAAACTTTCCTCTGGGGTTTCAACTATTCTAAATAGATCCATATCCTCAGGAGATATTAACTTCCTTTCTTTTAAATACTGCTCTATCCACTCAATTAGTGGAAGCCAAAACTCTTTTCCAAATAAAACTATTGGAATTCTTTCTATTCTATGGGTCTGAACCAATGTTATCACTTCAAAAAGTTCATCTAATGTTCCAAAACCACCCGGAAAAACCAAAACTGCCTTTGTATATTTTATAAACATTACCTTTCTTACAAAAAAATACTTAAATGTTAAGAGTTTTGTTATATATTTGTTTGGCCTTTGCTCAAATGGAAGTTTTATATTAAGACCTATTGTTTCTTTTTCAACCTCATAAGCGCCCCTATTCCCTGCTTCCATAATACCAGGACCACCGCCAGTAATAACAGTATATCCATTTTTAGCAAATAAAGAAGCAGTTTCTTTTGCAAGTTTATAATATTTATCATTCTCCTTTAATCTTGCAGATCCAAATATTGTCACTGCCTTCTCTATACCACTTAAATTATCTATACCTTCAATAAATTCTCCCATTATCCTTAATACTCTCCAAGACTCTTCTATATCAGGCATATCTTTTATATTCATTCTACTTCTCCTTTTTTCATTCTTTTTTTATATAAGATAATATACTAAACTATTAAACAACTTCCAACCCTTAATTGTCGGTTTAATTTTATTTTTTTCTATATAAATAAATCCTTCCTTTTCTAAAAAAGAAATATACTCTTTTTTAACTAAACTTATATCAATACCCTCATAAAATCTTAGACCTAAAAAAATCTCTTCCTCTCTTATTTCTTCTTTATTTAATTTATTAGAACTTTTAAATTTATCTAAAATACTATTTGTAAAAAAATCATTAAAATCATAACTGTAATAAAATCTTCTCTCTTTAAAAAAACTATGGCTTGCTGGACCCAAACCTATATAATACTCTCTCCTCCAATATTTTATATTATGAATAGAAAAATATCCTCTTTCCCCATAATTTGATACTTCATAATGAATAAAGCCTAACTCCCTTAGTTTCATATCAATATAATCATAAAGATAATCAAATTCCTCCTCATCTATCTTTATATTATCCTTATAAAATTTTGTTCCTTCTTCTATTGTTAATTCATAAAAAGAAGCATGGGGTATTTTAAATTTTTTTATATAAAAAATTGCATCATCAACCAACTTTTTATTATTAAACCCAGGGATATTATAAATAATATCAATACTAAAATTATCGTACTCCCTTGACAATAACTCCAATGTTTTAATATTATCCTCTTTTGAATGTACTCTTCCTAAAAATTTTAAAACATTATCATTAAAATTCTGAATCCCCAAAGAAATTCTTGTAATACCAATCTCTTTATACAATCTAAAATCTTCAACAGTTTTAGGATTAACCTCTAAGGTAATCTCTTTTATTTGAGTGTTTTTATATCTAAAAATTTCATTTAATATTCTATCTAAATCTCTAATATCAATAAGAGAAGGGGTTCCTCCTCCAAAATAAACAGTATCTATTTTATACTCTTCAAACTCTGGAAGTTGATTTAAAAGTTTTATATCACTTATTAATTTCTCTATATATTTACTGTAAAGAGCATCTTTGAATCTTACAGAGAAAAACTTACAATAAAAACATTTACTTAAACAAAAGGGAAAATGTATATAAAGTCCTACATTCATAACATTTTTAATATCTCAATCCAATCTTTTATTACCTTAGGAATAATATCTGGTGGTAGAAAGAATCTACTACTATGCCAGGGATAAAACCTATCCTTTCCATTATTTATCCCAAAAAACACATAAAAAATCTCTGTATATTTGCCAAAATAAGAAAATGTTTCCCCTCCCAAAGAAGGCTCAATCTCTTTATACTTTATATTTAAATTATCAAATAAATCCTTAATCTTACTATAAACCAAACTTGAGTTTTCAAGTATTGGATAAAAACTTTCAAATACATTAATCTTATAATTAATCCCTACAAACTTAGAAACACTCTCAAGTAAAACTAAAAATTTATCTTCTAAAAGTTTTACATTTTCTCTATTTAATGTTCTCAGTGTCCCTTTAAAGTTTAATCTATCTGGTATTATATTAAAAACTTCACCAGCTTTAACACTTCCTATAGAAGCAATTGTAGAAGAGGTTGGAGAAGTAAATCTTGAAATTAATCCTTGAAGTTGTGTATTAAATAAACTAAAAGCATATATAGGATCCTCACCCTCATGAGGATAGGCTGCATGTGTTGATGAGCCAATAAAATCTATATCAAACTCATAAACCTCTGCCATTATAGGACCTTTTCTTATTCCATAAACCCCATAATCTAAAAATGGATGATTATGAAAAGCAATAATAAAATCCACATTTTTAAGAAACTCTTTATCATCCTCTACTATAAATCTAGCACCTCCTGGAGGTGATTCTTCTGATGGCTCAAAATAAAAAACAATATTATAATCTAAATCTAATCTTGAAAGTTCTACAATTAAACCAACAAGAATTGAAATATGGCTATCATGACCACAAGCATGCATTCTTCCACTTATTTTTGATTTATACTCCAAAGAAGTCTCTTCATTTATCGGCAAAGCATCAAGTTCGCTTCTAAAACCAATTACTCTATCTTTTCCATTATTTATAAAAACTTTAAGGCCATTTTTTCCAATCTCTGCAATTTCAATATGATCCATATTGGAAAACTCTTTTATATAAGAGATAACTCTATCTTTTGTTCTATCTACCTCAAATCCTATCTCTGGATTGGAATGAATATCTTTAAAAAACTCAATAATACTAGCTTCTTTTCTCATATTTTTATCCTTTTTCTAATTTTCTTTTTGCAAAGATTAAATAAGCAGTATGAGCACTCATAATGTCCTCAGGTCTAAATCTTTCTGGAACAATTTTATAGTTTCTTACTAATATCTCTTTTACCTCTATAGAATCAAAATAAATTCTTATATTTTTAAGTAAGTCTATTACCTGATTAGTGGTTGGAAGAAGAAAACAAACATTTGCAGAAGGTTTTAAAACATCAAAAAGCTCATTAAGTATAGGATTTGGTTCTCGTATATCAACAAAAGCCTTATCTATCTTTAAATCCTTAAACTCTTTTTGGAAGTTCTTTAAATTAAACTCCTGATTTAAAAGGGTAATATTATCATATATTTTAAACTTTTCAATATTCTTCTTTGCGTTTTTATAAAGTCGCTCTTCCTTTTCAAAGGATATTAGTTTTCCACTTTCCTTTAGAAGATAAGAAAAAACTAAACTAGCAGCCCCACTTCCTGTCCCAAACTCAAGCATTACATCATTTTCTAATATATTTAACTTACTAGCAATATAAAAACTATCCTTAGGATAGACTATTTGGGTCAAACGATTTATACCATACAGTATTATATCCTCTATTGTTGGCTTAAATATTGTTATCTCCCCTATTTTTATACCATAAGGCTTTCCTATTAAATCCTTATATTGAATATTTCCTTTTTTATAAGAAAAATTATGCTCAATATTTACCCTTTTTAAATACCTTTTATCATCATAATTTATTAATATCCAATCACCCTCTTTAATTAACTCCAAACCTTTCATATCATTAAAAAACCTCTCATTTTTATTTTTCCGTTTATCTTTTTTATTCAAAAATAATTTATTGTAAAACAAAAAATTAAATTTTATTTTATAATATGGGATTTGTGAAAAAAATCATAAAAAATTCAAAACGTTCAAAACTCTGTTTTTGTTGGTGGGACGGATGGGGAAAATAGTTTTTTGTCTTCTTTAAATTTTTTTCTTATTAAAAAATAAAAAAGTCTTTTATTAATAGTTTAATTAAAAAAGGAGGGAACATGGAGAAACTAAAAATGCTTCCTACTTCTATTTTTGCTTCTATTATGGGTACTGGTATTTTATCTGTTTGTCTATATTTAGGTGGA
>Ga0256836_1000550_pt1 | contig 19104 bp, 31 predicted proteins | sample 4561380metaG_FD_185974 | JGI IMG/M metagenome (GOLD analysis project Ga0256836, IMG submission 185974) | Hydrothermal vent microbial communities from Guaymas Basin, Mexico - 4561-380 | ecosystem: Environmental > Aquatic > Marine > Hydrothermal vents | place: Mexico: Guaymas Basin | collected...
CTCTGCCCATCAGACTAAAGAGACTTGCGCAGATAGTGTAGGTCTCTTCGAGTTTTTTTCTCTCTTTACGAAGCTGCTGCAGATGTGTAAGTTCTTTATCCTCTGATTCACATTTTTTAATATTTTCAATGATAACATCAAGCTGTGGTATGTAGTACTCTTTTGCAATTTCAAGGTAGGCAATAACAGAATTTAAAAAGTTTACTTTCAAACTGTCGTGTGCAAGTTCTGCATAGACCATTTCCCAGTAGAGATATGCAAGTTCTTTTGCGGAGTGAGCGATACGCTCTTCATCTTTTGCATCATCTTTTGTAATCTCCTTTGAAATAATGGCAAGATTTTTATTGATACTGGAGTTGATGGCTGTCTCTGCTTTGTTGATAATGGCATATCCAAACATACGAATCTCATCATCTCTGCTTGAGAGGGTTTGTTTGACAACATTTAGACTTATGGGAGAGTTGGCTGCAGCAAGACTGGAGAGAGCTTTAAGTTTTTTTGATTTTGGTATGTAGTCATTATTCATGATATTTATCATGGAACCTTCCCCAAAAAGTCTCTCCACTTCTAAAAATGACTCTTGGAACTCATCAAGGTCCAAGATGTTCGTGTCAATAATCTTCTCCTCATATTTGACATTTACCATATACCAAAAAATCCACAGCGTAAAAAAGTAACCAAGGAACGGCAGACTGATATTGAATAAAAAACTAAAGAGAAAAATTGCAATCTGGTTGTTCTTATGTAAAGATGCCTTGTAAAGTGTTTTAAAAATCCAACTCTTATCTTCAATACTTTTGACTCTTTTTTTATCTTGCAAATCAATTTTTTTGGTAGATTTTTTAAATCTTTTAAGGGCATAAAAAGAGATGAAGAGTGAAAAGAGTATGGAGAGAAGCAGGTGGATCAAGAGGATAATATGAAGATGGTTCTCATAAAAGATAAAAGGATTAATCATTATACTCGTCTTCTATATATTTATTGAGCAGTTCCAGCTGATTAATATGAAAATTCATAGTTTCAAATTTTTTATCTTTATCATATTTGATATTGTGTTTTAGTCGTTTTAAAAAACCAAGAGCAGAGGAGCTGTCGCTTAAGGGAAAGAGAAAAAGAACATAATGGAACTCTTTGTACTTTGTAACAGTTACTACATCAAGTGCACGGAGCATTTGTAATACTTTTTCGTGTACTTTCATTGTTTGCAGTTCACTCTCAAGTTTAAGCACCATAATTGTAGAGTTGACAGCATATTTATCATAGATATAACGCAGTCGATTATACTCATAGCTAAATGCCGTCTCATTAACTGCACTGATTTTATAGGAATCATCGGGTATGTTATTTTGTGAGATCGAGATAGAGAGATACTCAAGTAAAATAGAGATAGATATGAGGTTTTCTTTATTGAAAGCCATAAAAGGCATCCTCTCAATAAGTAAAACAGAAGAGATGTGCTTGTCTGATACAAAAGGTATGGCGACTAGAAATTTTGAATCTTCTTTAGATTTGAGGGATGGCTCACCCGCTTTGTCACTGATATAGACAGGCTGCTTAAAATGGGTTGCTCTGTTGAGAAGGTAAGAGGAGAGTATCTCCTCTTTTGAATACTTTTCACAAAGGGCGCTATAGGTAACTGCTGTATTTTCCAAAGAGAGTTCTTCCTCTTGATGTCCCAAGTTTTTGTGGATAATAAGGGCACTGTTCACATTAAAAGATTTTTCTAAAAGAGCTAAAAAATTACCATAAAATTTTGTAACTTTAACATCGATTTTATCATCTTTTGACTCTCTGTTACTCTCAATAATCTTTTCAATGGCACTCCGGATACTCATAGGTTTGACCACATAGTTTTTTTCGAGTTGATCATGAGAGATTTTTAGCGTATAAAATGCTTTGGAGAGCTCATTGAGTTTTGTTGTTTTGTAATTTGCCTCAACCTGGAGCTCTTTTATCTTTTTTGTCCAGTAGTAGTGAAATTCACTAAAAATCATTGTCATCAGTAGTAAAACTAAAAATTCGGTATGAGGAAATTCAGGGTAAAAGAACCACATGGCAATAGAGAGCATACCAATGGAGACAAGCCCGTTTTCAAATCCGTGAAAGAGAGTGATAATGGCTAAAAGGATTAAAGCATAAGATACCTGTGTATGAACTAAGCAGATATCCTGCGGATTGAAAATGTAACCTACTAGAAGAAACAGGGTTACGATGGTTACCGTTTCAAGATATGCATATTTTTTTATCTTTTCAAGTATGATATCTGTTTTAGATAATTTTTTTATCCGCTTATTTGCAAAGTTCATAAATGCTCTTGCTTATTTTGCTGTCATTTTTTCGATCAGGTTTTGAGCAGTTGTTCCAATAGAACCGGTTCCCCAGTCACTGTCAGCTCCAGTCGCGCTCCAGACAAGTTTTGCATTTTGTGTTTTGTAGAGGCTCAGTTGCAGGCTTACAGCCGGTTCGCCATCAATTCCTGTTTTGTATCTCCATTCACTTACTCCGCCCGTTAAAAAGTATTTTGATCCATCTTTTTTTGCTACTTTTTGTACCTCTTTTATGGAGGCTTTAGTCGTTGCAATATGCGATTGGATATTGTAACCTTTTGCAAGTAAAATACCCTCTACGATATTAGTCGCTCTCTGTCCGGCTCTTGGAGTGTCTGTATAGTTATTTAATTTAACTAGAGTGATTTGAATGTCATTTTTTATCTGATGTGTTTTGTTTACATCAACATAAACCTGGGGGAGTTCTTTATTTGTAGCTATCATCGCGGTACTTGAACAACCTGCGATAAAGAGCGTTGCAAAAAAGAGTACAATAGAATTTTTCATCGGATCGCCTTGAAATTTTAGGTGATTATATATCGTCCATAATAAAGAATATATTAAATACGTTAATTTATATGAATATTCCCTAAATATAACGATGATAGTTTTTTAAAAAAGTGTAGCCTCTAGCGCTTTGATTTTATATGTTTTACGATGAATCTCACAATAACCATATTTTTTAATCATCTCAATATGGAGTTTTGTTCCATACCCTTTATGTTTTTCGAAATGGTATTGGGGATAGAGAGAAGCTTTTTTGAGAATATCTCTGTCATGCGTTACTTTTGCTAAAATTGAAGCGGCACTTACTTCGGCAATTTTGCCATCAGCTTTTATCATGGTTTCCAAGCCCTTGACCCCAAAGTTAGAATTTCCGTCAAAAAGGTAGCTATCTGCGTTTAGGGTAGAGAGTATCTCTTCTAAAGCACTCTTTAAACAATATGATATACCATTTTTATCTATATCCTGAGAGGAGAACTCTACTATATGGTATGTTGCGTTTGGAACTATCTCTTCATAGAGTTTTTCTCTTCTTTTTTCACTCAATTTTTTGGAATCATTGAGTCCCTCTACTGCTGCGTTTAATATGCACCCTGCAACAACAAGATTGCCCGCAAGAGGTCCTCGACCGGCTTCATCTATCCCACATAATACTGCCATCTAATCTCCTAATGCCCAAATGTCGAATGGTATTATATCAACCTTGGCAAGCGGATGCGATATTGTTCCCTCTTTATTCATAGAAATGACGACTATATGCTTTATTCTGTAGGTAAAGATGAAAGACTCGATACTCTCGAGTTTTTTGAACAAACGCCGTTCATCAGTGAACGGCTTACATAAAATAATAGTATCTTTTTTTGGCAGGTAAAAATCTATGCCGTCTTCATAGTAACACTCCGTTTGCGATTTTAAAAGTTCTAAAAAGACCATATTTTCAAAAAGACGGCCAAAGTTCTTCTCTATGCTTAAAGCTGTTTTGATGGATGTATCGCAAAGATAGACTTTTTTTGTAGCTCTTGCATGTGCATATTTTTCCAACAGGTGGATGTACTTTTTTTCACATAAAGTCTCAAAAGATTTGTAAAGTTTGTCTTTTGAAATTTTACGGTTCTGTTTAAGCCTTTCATATATAGTATATGCGGAGAGCTTTTGTGAGACAAATTTTGCACAAAGCTTGATAATATCAAATTCTATGTCATCAAGAGCATATTGTAAAATATTTTGCAGGTATATAAGACGTTCGTCAGTATTTACCTTATGCATATGTGCAAATCCGCCAAGTTGTACAAAGTGGTTAAGCGCAGAGGAGTCATACTTATGTTCATAAGCCAGAAACTCCTCATAATCAAGAGGATAGAGCTGCAGAGTCTCTAAGTAGGGTAAATCGTAATGAATCTCAGAACTGATAAGAAGCTGTGAGACATTGACAAAATTAAATGCAGTGGTGTAGTTGTCAAACGCAAGTACGTCTATTTTGTTGTGAGTACAAAAATCCGGCAGTAATCTATTGAATTTTTCGACATCAATGCGTATATCCTGACAGTTAATATAAAGGTAACTGTTTTTTTTCAGTGAAAGCAGATAGTTTTTTATCAGTTTTGTTTTACCGCTTTGTGTAATCCCGTTTATCTGATATGATTTGTCATCTATATAGGCTTTTCTTTGATGATATTTTTCAACCTGCAGATCAGTTTTATAAAACTCTTCGAGTAAAATTTCCATTTTTCATCCATTTTTTAAACTAAGTAATTTTATCATTTCCTTCTTTAAAGGAAATAAATTTTAGATAATTTCCATTTTTAACCCCTAAATCCTTGAATATTAGCGTTGGTTTGAGTATAATTCCGCTCCCTTAAATAGTTGGGCTAGGATCCAACGAGTTCTTTAGAAGGAAAATTATGGAAAAAATTCGTTTAAAATTGAAAGCTTATGATCATCGTGTACTTGATAGATCTGTAGCGTCAATCGTTGAGGCTGTAAAGCGTACAGGTGCTGCAATTCGTGGTCCAATCCCTTTACCAACAAAAATTCGTAAATATACAGTTTTAAAATCAGTTCACGTTAACAAAAAATCTCGTGAACAATTTGAAATTCGTATGCACGCAAGAATGATCGACATCGTTTCTGCAACACCGGAAACTGTAGATTCATTAATGAAACTAGATCTTGCACCGGAAGTGGACGTTGAAGTTCGCTCTATGGACAAATAGGAGTAATCGTGGAATATATTGTTGAAAAAATCGGAATGAGCCGTACTATCACAGTTCCATCTAAACCAGTTACTCTTTTAAGAGTTTTAGATGCGAAAGTGTGTGAAGTGAATGAAGGTACTGCAATTGTTGCTTACAACAGCGGTAAAAAAATGAATAAAGCAATAGAAGGTCAGCAAAAGAAATACAGCCTTCCATCTGAGTTTAACCGTTTTGTTACATTAGAAGTAGCAAACAGCGAAGCTGGTGATTTAGATTTAACTCCATTAGCGGAAGCTAGTGAACTTAAAACTACTTTTAACACTAAAGGTCGTGGTTTTTCTGGTGGTATGAAGCGTTGGAACTTTAGTGGTGGTCCTGCATCACACGGTCATAGATTTGGTCGTAGAACAGGTTCTATCGGTAATGCTGAATGGCCAGGTCGTGTTATGAAGGGTAAGAAAATGCCTGGACAATATGGAAATACACAAAACAGTGTGAAAAATGAGATCGTTTCTTACGATGCTGAAAACAAAATCATCGCGGTTTTAGGTTCAGTTAGTGGTGCAAACGGTGCTTTAGGTCGTGTAAAGGTAGCTAAATAATGAGCGCAATCGTTTTAAATGAAAAAATGGAAAAAGCATCTGAGTTAGCATTACCTGAGAGTTTCTCAGGAATCAACCCACATAACCTTTACCTTTATGTTAAATCAGCTCAAGCTGCACAACGTGCAAATACAGCTATTGCAAAAGGTAGAAGTGATGTACGTGGTGGTGGTAAAAAACCATGGGCTCAAAAAGGTGGCGGACGTGCTCGTGCAGGTTCTCGTCGTTCTCCAATATTTGTTGGTGGTGGTAAGGCATTTGGTCCTCAAAACAACCGCAATTATGATTTAAAAGTGAACAAAAAGCAAAAGAAACTTGCTCTTAACTTCGCTTTAAATGAGCATGCACAAAATGGTACTCTTTTTGTAGTAGACAGCATCTCTGTTGAGTCTGGTAAAACGAAAGACGCAGCGGCAATGTTCAAAGCACTAAACCAAAGAGATACTCTTTTTGTAAAAGAACTTTTAGATGAGAAAACATTCTTAGCGTTTGAAAACTTAAATGCTACATATGTAATCGAATCAAATGAGTTAAATGCATACTTAGCTGCAAACTATCGTTCAATCGTGATAGAAAAAGCTGTATGGGAAACTTTGACAAGTGAGGCTAAGTAATGGCTGATATTACAGATATTAAATCTATACTTTATACAGAGAAGACTCTTGGTCTTCAAGAAGATGGTGTAATTGTTGTTCAAACATCACCACGTATGACTAAAACAGGTCTTAAAGAGGTGTTTAGAGAGTATTTTGGGATTATTCCTTCAAAAATCAACTCTTTAAATCAAAGCGGAAAAGTAAAACGTTTCCGTGGTGTACAGGGTAAACAAAATGACTTCAAAAAGTTCTATGTTACTTTACCTGAGGGTGCACAAATAGAAAGTTTGGCGGTATAAGATGGCAATTAAAACTTATAGACCGATAACTCCATCTCGTCGTTTTTATACGAATGTAGATAGTTCAGACATTACAGCTAAAGCAAGTGTTCGTTCATTATTAGTTAAACTACCAACAACTGCTGGTCGTAACAATAATGGTCGTATTACATCTCGTCATAAGCAAGCCGGTGCGAAAAAACTTTACCGTATCATTGATTTCAAAAGAAATAAATTCGGTATCGAAGGTACAGTAAGTACTATTGAGTATGATCCGTACCGTAACTGTAGAATTGCACTTGTTACTTATGCTGATGGTGAAAAAAGATATATCATTCAACCAAAAGGTTTGAATGTTGGTGATAAAATTTCTTCAGCAGATGCTGGTTTAGATGTTAAACCTGGTAATGCGATGAAACTTAAAAACATTCCTGTTGGTACATTGATTCACAATGTTGAGCTTAAACCAGGTAAAGGTGGACAAATGGTTCGCTCTGCTGGAACATCTGCTCAAATTATGGGTCGTGATGGTAAATATGTTTCATTACGTATGCCTTCATCTGAAATGCGTTTAGTACTTGGTGAATGTATCGCTACAGTTGGTATCGTTGGAAATGAAGAGTTTTCAAATATCGTTATAGCAAAAGCTGGTCGTCAGCGTCACCTAGGTATTCGTCCTCAAACTCGTGGTTCTGCGATGAACCCGATTGATCACCCGCATGGTGGTGGTGAAGGTAAAACAAATTCAGGTCGTCATCCAGTTACTCCTTGGGGTAAACCAACTAAGGGTGCTAAAACTCGTCGTAAAAAAGCAAGTGATAAACTTATTATTACTCGCCGTAAACCAAATGCAAAAAGGGTAGGCTAATATGGCTCGTTCAGTAAAAAAAGGTCCATTCGTAGATGACCATTTAATGAAAAAAGTTGAAGCAGCGAAAGCTAGCGGAGACAAAAAACCTATTAAAACTTGGTCAAGAAGATCTATGGTTCTTCCTGAAATGGTTGGTTTAACATTAAATGTTCATAATGGTCGCCAATTTGTTCCTGTATATGTTACAGAGAATCATATTGGTTATAAACTTGGTGAATTCGCACCAACTCGTACATTTAAGGGCCATAAAGGCTCTGTTCAGAAGAAAGGGTAGTCATGGCTAGAGCATTATTAAAATTTATCCGTGTATCTCCGATTAAATCTCGTCTTATTGCACGTGAAGTGCAAGGTATGAACGCTGAAGAAGCTATGGCAGCTTTAGAGTTTACACCAAACAAGGCGGCAAAAATTATCTCTAAAGTTATTGCATCTGCAGTAGCGAACAGTGGTAATGAAGCTGAAGATTGTGTAATCACATCATGTCGTGTTGACAATGGTCCTGTACTTAAACGTTTCCGTCCACGTGCTCGTGGTATGGCTTCAGGTATTAGAAAACCAACAGCACATATCTTAGTAGAAGTAGAGGGTAAATAGTATGGGTCAAAAAGTTAATCCTATTGGTTTACGTCTTGGAATCAACCGTAACTGGGAATCAAGATGGTTTCCTAACTTTAAAACTGCTCCGGCAGCTTTAGGTGAAGATCACAAGATTAGAACATTTTTAAAGAAAGAACTTTACTATGCTGGTGTTTCTAACATCATCATTGAAAGAACAGTAAAAAGACTTCGTGTTACAATCGTTGCAGCTCGTCCTGGTATTATCATCGGGAAAAAAGGTGCAGATATTGAGAAACTTAAAACTGCTGTTCAAAAGTTAGTTGGCAAAGCTATCTCTATTAACATTAAAGAAGAGAAAAAAGCTCAGACTTCAGCACAACTTGTTGCAGAAAATGTTGCTACTCAACTTGAGCGTCGTATTGCGTTTAGACGTGCTATGAAGAAAGTTATGCAAGGTGCACAACGTTCTGGCGCTAAAGGTATCAAAGTAGCAGTTGCTGGTCGTCTTGGTGGTGCTGAAATGGCTCGTACTGAGTGGTACCTAGAGGGAAGAGTTCCTCTTCATACACTTCGTGCAAAAATCGATTACGGTTTTGCTGAAGCACATACAACATACGGTATTATCGGTGTTAAAGTATGGATCTTCAAAGGCGAAGTACTTACTAAAGGTATTCCTGCAGAAGTAAAAGAAGAGAAAAAAGAACGTCGTGGTAGAAAACCAGCTAGACGTGAAAATAGTGAAAAGGCTGAATAATTATGTTAATGCCAAAAAGAACAAAATATCGTAAGGTAATGAAAGGTCGTAACCGTGGTTATGCTCGTTCAGGTTACAAATTAGCTTTTGGTGACATTGGATTTAAAGCTGTAGAAGCTGGTCGTATCAACTCACGTCAAATTGAGTCGGCTCGTATCTCTGCTACACGTCACATTAAAAGAAATGGTAAAATTTGGATTCGTGTTTTCCCTGCTAAACCATTAACTGCTAAGCCTCTTGAAACTCGTATGGGTAAAGGTAAAGGTGCAGTTGATCAATGGGTAATGAACATTAAACCAGGTCGTATCATTTTTGAAATGGGAGGTGTGCCGCATGATATCGCTCGTGAAGCTTTAACTCTTGCAATGCATAAATTACCATTCAAAACTAAAATTATTACTGCGGAGATGAGCAATGAAATATTCTGATTTAGCAGATAAAACAGCAGCAGAGCTTCAAGCTATGCTTAAAGAGAAAAAAACAGAACTGTTTACTTTAAAAATTAAACAAAAGATGATGCAATTACAAAATACTAGCGAACTTAAAGTTGCTAAAAAAGATATTGCTAGAATCAATACTGCACTTGCTGCAGTAGCAAACTAGGGGACGAGTGATGACACATAAACGTGAAATTCAAGGTAATGTTGTAAAAATTGCTGGTGACAAGACAGTAACTATTGTTGTTGAGCGCCGTGTAATGCATCCTCGTTACCATAAAGTTGTAAAACGTTTCAAAAAGTACTTAGTACATGATGAGCGTAATGAAGTTAAGGTTGGTGATGAGATCGTAGCGGTTGAATGTCGCCCACTTTCTAAGACTAAATCTTTTAGACTTAAGTCAGTTGTAAAAGGAGCGTAGTAATGATTCAAGGTTTTACTCGTTTAAATGTAGCTGATAATACAGGTGCTAAAGAGATTATGTGTATTAAGGTACTTGGTGGTTCTAAGCGTCGTTATGCTTCAGTAGGTGACGTTATCGTTGCTTCTGTAAAAAAAGCGATTCCAACTGCTAAAGTTAAAAAAGGTAAAGTTGTAAAAGCTGTTGTTGTTAGAACTCATAAAGAAGTTCAACGTGAAAATGGATCACTAATCCGTTTTGATGACAATGCTGCTGTAATACTTGATGACAAGAGAGAACCAATCGGTACTCGTATTTTTGGACCAATTGGTCGTGAAGTACGTTACGCAGGATTCATGAAAATTGTATCTCTTGCACCGGAGGTTGTATAATGGCAAAATTTAATTTCAAAAAAGGCGATATGGTAGAGATTATCGCTGGCGATGACAAAGGTACAAAAGCAACTGTACTTGCGGTATTGACTAAGAAAAACAAAGTAATCGTAGAGGGTTGTAAAATCGCTAAAAAAGCGATTAAACCAACTGAAGAGAACACTAAAGGTGGACATATCAATAAAGAGATGCCTATCGATGTTTCAAATGTACGCAAAGTGGAGGCATAATTAGATGGCTCGTTTAAAAGAAAAATATTTAGCGCTTAAGCCGGAAATTCAAGCAGCTTTAGATATCAAAAATGTAATGCAGATTCCTGCATTAGAGAAAATTGTTATCTCTGTTGGTGCTGGTTTTGCGATGAAAGATAACAAACTTATTCAAAACATTGAAGACACTATTACTACTATCGCTGGACAAAAAGCTTCTACGGTAATCGCTAAGAAATCTGTTGCAGGTTTTAAAGTACGTGAAGGTATGCCAGTTGGTATTCGTGTTACTCTTCGTGGTGAAAATATGTATAACTTCTTCGATCGCCTTGTATCTATCGCACTTCCTCGTGTGAAAGATTTCCGTGGTGTTCCAAGTAATGGTTTTGACGGTCGTGGTAACTATAACTTCGGTCTTCAAGAACAACTTATTTTCCCAGAGATTAGCTATGATTCAATCATGCAAATTCATGGTATGAATATCACAGTTGTAACAACTGCTGATTCTGATAAGGCTGCGTTTACTCTATTAGAGAAATTAGGTATGCCTTTTACAAAAGGGAGTAACTAATGGCTAAAAAGTCTATGATAGCAAAAGCTAAAAGAACTCCAAAATTCAAAGTACGTGCATATACACGTTGTCAGATCTGTGGTCGTCCACACTCTGTACTTAGAGATTTTGGAATTTGTCGTATCTGTTTCAGAAAAATGGCAAATGAGGGAATGATCCCAGGTGTTAGAAAGTCTTCTTGGTAGGCCTTGTGCTCTCCAAGTAGAAACTCCTAACAGTAGCAGTCGAAAGACTTGCAAAATATAAGGAAAAAATAAAATGGCAATAAATGATCTAGTATCAGATGCGTTAACTCGTATTCGTAATGCTGGTATGAGAAGATTACCAGTTACAACTTTGGTACACTCTAAGAGTGTTGAAGCTGTAGCAAATATCTTAGTAGATAAAGGTTACATAGAGTCTTGTAACGTTATTGAAGAAGGCGTTAAAAAGACTATCAAAGTTGTACTTAAATATGACGAAAATGATAAATGTGTAATCAATGAAATGAAAAGAGTTTCTAAACCTGGTAGACGTGTTTACAAAGGTAAAGAAGATATCAAACGTTTCAAAAATGGTTATGGAACAATTATAGTAAGTACATCACATGGCGTACTACCAAATGACAAAGCGTATGAGCTTGGTATTGGTGGCGAAGTTATGTGTACGGTATGGTAGGAGTATAGCATGTCAAGAATTGGAAAAAATCCTGTAGAATTTGCTAGTGACATTACAGTTACTACAAATGGAAATGTTATCACTTTTACAAAAGGAAAAACTACTGTTGATCTAGACACAAAAGGGTATGTAACTTTTGAATTAGAAGGTAACACTTTAACTTTCAAAAACTTATCTGAGTCTCGTGAGCACAGAGCTTTCTGGGGTACTTTTAGAGCATTGGCTCAAAATATCGTTACTGGTTTAACTACTGGCTATGAGAAAAAGTTAGAGATCAACGGTGTTGGTTACAGAGCTGCTGTAAAAGGTAGAGTTCTTAATTTACAACTTGGTTTCTCTCATGATATTGATTATGACTTACCAGAAGGTCTTGAAGCAGTTGTTGAAAAGAATGTTATTACATTAAAAAGCCATGACAAACAAATGTTAGGTCAAGTTGCTGCTGAAATCCGTTCATACCGTCCACCAGAACCATACAAAGGTAAAGGTGTTAAATACATGGAAGAACATATCGTGCGTAAAGCCGGTAAAACTGCTAAGAAATAAGGGAGGAAGATAGATGAATGCTAAAGTATTAAAAAGCAAAATTGCTAACCGTTTAAAACGTAAACGTCGTATTCGTGCAAAAATATCTGGTAGTGCTGAACTTCCTCGTGTTTCTGTATTTAAATCAAACCGTTACCTAAGTGTACAAGCTATAAATGATGCAACTGCAACAACTATATGCGCACTACATTCTAAGGCTACTGGTCATAAAGCAAACAAAGAAGGTGCAGCTGCACTTGGTGAAGCATTTGCTGCTAAACTAAAAGAAGCTAATATCTCTGAGATTGTATTTGATCGTAATGGTTACCAATATCACGGTGTAATTGCTGCATTTGGTGACGCACTTCGTGCAAACGAAATTAAGTTCTAGGGGTTATGATGGAAATCAATAGAGATGAATTTGAAGAATCAATTGTAAATATTGGTCGTGTAACTAAAGTTGTTAAGGGTGGTAGACGTTTCCGTTTTACTGCACTTATCGTAGTTGGTAATAAAAACGGTACTGTTGGATATGGTGTAGGAAAAGCGAAAGAGGTTCCTGATGCTATTCGTAAAGCTGTTGATAATGCATTTAAAAACTTAACGACTGTTAAGATTAAAGGCACTACAATTGCTCACGATATTGAGCACAAGTACAATGCTAGTACAATTCTTTTAAAACCGGCATCAGAAGGTACAGGACTTATCGCAGGTGGTGCGGCTCGTCCAGTTCTTGAATTAGCTGGTTTCCAAGATTTACTAACAAAATCAATTGGTTCAAACAATCCAAACACACTAGTTCGTGCTACAGTTGAAGCACTTTCTCGTATTAAAGGATAGAAAATGGGTATTGAAAATTTAACACCTGCAGAGGGTTCAACACACGCTCGTAAACGTGTTGGACGTGGTCAAGGTTCTGGAACTGGTAAGACTGCGGCTCGTGGTCAAAAAGGTCAAAAATCTCGTACAGGTTATAAAAGAAAAAGAAACTTTGAAGGTGGTCAACAACCACTTGCTCGTCGTTTACCAAAAATTGGTTTTACATCTAGACTGGTAAAACCATATGTGATAAACGTTGAAAAAATTAAAGCTGTAGCTGAACTTGAAGAGATCACAATGGAGACAATCCGTTCTGTTCATAAAGTTGCAAATTCAGTGGCTAAGATTAAACTAGTAGGTGCTTCTGCAAAAGATTTAGCATCGAAAATTAAAGACGAAAACGTTACAACAACAGGTAACTAGTTGTGAATAAAAATCTAGTAAATAAGATACTTATTACTATCGGTTTTTTATTTATCTACCGCCTACTGGCATATGTGCCAGTACCTGGCGTAGATACAGCTGTTATTGCCTCATTCTTCGACTCCCACCAATCAGATGCCCTTGGACTTTTTAATATGTTTAGCGGAAACGCAGTTCAAAGACTATCTATTATCTCACTTGGTATTATGCCTTACATTACCGCTTCTATTATTATGGAGCTTCTTGCTGCAACATTTCCTACTTTAGGTCAAATGAAAAAAGAGCGTGACGGTATGGTTAAGTATATGCAGATAATTCGTTATGCGACGATTGTTATTACTCTAATACAAGCTGTTGGTGTGAGTGTAGGACTACAGAGTTTGACAGGTCCTAGCGGTAATAGCGCAATTCTTGCTGATCATACTACATTTATAATGCTATCTGCAGTTTCAATGCTTGCTGGTACAATGTTGTTGATGTGGATTGGTGAGCAGATAACACAAAGTGGTATTGGAAACGGTATCTCTCTAATTATCTTTGCAGGTATTGTTTCAGCTATTCCAAGAGCTATAGGTCAAACTGTAGAGATGGTAAATACTGGTGCTATGAGTTTTATCACTGTTATTGCTATTGTTGTTTTAGTGCTTGCGACTGTAGGTGTTATTATCTACGTTGAACTTGGTGAGCGTCGTGTTCCTGTTACTTATGCGAAAAAGACGATGATGCAAAACCAAAACAAACGTGTAATGAACTATATTCCTATCAAAGTGAATTTAGCAGGTGTAATTCCGGTTATCTTTGCAAGTGCTATTTTAATGTTCCCAATGACGGTTCTCTCAAGTAGTACAAATCCAAATATTCAAGCGATAGCAGATTTCTTAAATCCAAATAGTTACTTTTTTAACTTTTTGACATTTGTATTTGTTGTTTTCTTTGCATTCTTTTATGCAAGTATTACATTTAATGCAAAAGATATTTCAGATAATCTTAAACGTCAGGGTGGATTTATACCTGGTATCCGTACGGGTGAAGCTACAAAAGAGTTCTTGAATGAGACAGCGAGTAGATTGACTTTTACCGGTGCGCTCTATCTTGGACTTGTAGCTACACTTCCGTTTATGATTATTAAAGGAATGGGTGTACCGTTCTTCTTTGGTGGTACTGCAGTTCTAATCGTTGTTCAGGTTGCACTTGATACGATGAGAAAAATTGAAGCTCAGATTTATATGAGTAAATATGAAACTTTAAGTGCGGTTGGTTTATAGCAATGGCTATTGCACTTAGAAAACCTCAAGAAATTGAAAAACTTCGCGCAGCTAACAAAATTGTTGGCGGCGCACTTGATCTTCTTAAAGAAAATACAAAAGTCGGTATGAGTTTAAAAGAGTTGGATGCTATGGCTGAGGATTATATCCGTGCCCATGGTGCTAAACCGTCTTTTAAAGGGCTGTACGGCTTTCCAAACGCAGTATGTACCTCACTTAACGAAGTTATCATTCATGGTATCCCTTCTGATTATAAGCTACAAGAGGGTGATGTAATCGGATATGATATCGGTACAGAACTTGATGGCTGGTTTGGTGATGCTGCAGTGAGTGTCGGCGTTGGTGAAATTTCACAAGAGGATAAAGCTTTGATTGCATGCGCAAAAGATACATTGTATTATGCGATTGAAAATATTAAAGATGGTATGCGTTTTAAAGAACTCTCATATATGATGGAGCAGTTTATACTTGAACGTGGTTTTGTACCGTTGAGAAACTTTTGTGGGCATGGTATCGGTAAAAAACCACATGAAGAACCGGAAATTCCGAACTATCTCGAAGGAAATAACCCAAAAGCGGGGCCTAAGATTAAAAATGGAATGGTTTTTTGTTTGGAACCTATGATATGTCAAAAAGAGTCAAAGCCTATTATCTTAGAGAATGGCTGGGATGTTGTTAGTACCGATGGTTTACGCGGTTCACACTATGAGCATACTGTCGCAGTTGTCGGCGGTAAAGCTGAAATTTTATCTCTTGCTTAGAGAAACAAAGGACTTATAATGGCAAAAGCTGATGTTATTGAAGTTGATGGTAAGATTATTGAAGCTTTACCAAACGCAACTTTTCGTGTAGAGTTAGAGAATGGTCATATAATTTTATGTCATATCGCCGGAAAAATGAGAATGCATTACATTAAAATTCTTCCAGGTGATAAAGTAAAACTTGAACTTACACCTTACTCACTTGATAAAGGTCGTATCACTTACAGATACAAATAGATAATGTAATGTTGCACCACACTTTTGCTTTAGCAACGGTGGTGTCGGCATTTAGTGCCAGAGCCTCTTTTATAATACTAGAAATTTCCTCCATTTCTAAACTCAGAAATCTCTGTTTCCACCATTTCATCAATCATAATTTGAAACAGTTCAGAAATCATATTTGGATTGATATTTAAACTTATTGCTTTAGTTCTTACTTTTTGCATAATATCATCGATTCTGTCTTGAGCTTTTACTTCATCTACAGAGTTTTTAAACGCAGCAGCTTGTCTGATAAGATGACTTCTTTTGGAGATCAAACCAACCAATTGCTCATCTATTATATCAATCTCATCTCTGACTTCTTGCAGTGAGCTACATTTTTTAATTTCTGACATTTATATCTCCTTTTTAAGTTGTTAAGTTATGTTAATACTATTGTAACAATTTAACTATATAATCTTTCTTACGATTCTCCATGTATATCTTTAAGAGAGATTTCTTAAGTTTATACATTTGGTACCCGCTAATATTGGGTACTATCTTTCAATATTTCTATTTATCCAGGCAAGATAACCTACACCGACAACTAAAATACCAAACATTACAATCCAGATGTAAAAATCACCGCCACTTGCTGCTTGGTTAATCTGTTCTTCATTCATACTCTATCCATCTACTTAGGTTTAATAATTTTTTTCATAGCTTTTGGTATATGTGCAAAAGGGAGATTAAATTCATCAATTTTAGTACCGTTTTCATAACGGACTACATCAAGTGTCATACTTTCAGGTTTGAAAAAGAGAAGCTTGTATGTAGTGCTGTTTTGAGTAAATTCCAGATTTTTGTCTCTGAGGTCAATACTCTTTTTCTTTTTAGCCATAGTCTACTTCTTGAGATAGATACCGGTATCTTTTACTTCGATTTTTCCATCATCCTGAAGTTTGGTAAGAGAACGTTTAAAATCTTTTTTACTTAAGCCGAATGCCTGCTTGATAAGCTCCGCATCGCTTTTATAGTTATAGGGCATGATACCTTTGTTCTGCTTGAGTAGTTCCAAGACTTTTTCACTTGCGCTTGCACTTTTTTTACTTCCTGGTTTTCGTAATGTGAGGTCAATATTACCATCTTTTCTTACTGTTTTAACGTAAGCAGTTTTTTTATCTCCGAGTTCTATCTGCTCAAAGATTTCATTATGATAGATAAGTCCTTCATATTTGTCATTGACTATACATTTAAAACCTAAAGGGGTTTTAGCAATAATTAAAATATCTGCTTCTTTGTTTACAGCTAAATCTTTGACTTTTCGCTCAAAGAAATCACCAAGCTTTTCACTGCCGACAAGTCTGTGTGTACGTTCATCATAAACAACTTTCACAAAACGCTTCTCTCCAATGGTAAAAGGAGTTTTTTGCAGTTTGATAGGGACCAGTAGATCTTTTGGCAAGCCCCAGTCTAAAAATGCACCAAAAGGAGCGGTATCGACAACTTCAAGGAGTGCAAATTCATCAAGCATAGCTTTTGGTGTCAGTGTTGTTGCAATGAGTCTATCTTCAGAATCAGTATATAAGAACACATCAACAAGTGAATTTTCTACCATATCTTCTGTTGTATAGGCTGCAGGCAGAAGTACGTCATTGCCATCTTGTGCCATTATAAAAACACCGTGAGGTGTCTCTCTGTCAACGCGTAGTCTGTTTATTTTTCCTAACTCTAGGTAAGGGGATATCTCTTTATTCATATGGTTATTCCGTAATAATATTTTTGAGTAATTATACCCATATTTTTTTTATGTAGTGCTATGAAGTTTGCGTCCAAAGATTAATATTTTAGCATATCTACCACCCCAGAGGAGAAATAGCAGAAGCCATGCTGTAAATGAGATATCAAACAAAAACTCTGCACCCCATCCAAATGCAATGTTAAGACTGTAGAGTAAACGTAGCAGTACAACTACCTGTATAAAAAAGAAGATGTTTCTTGCAAATTTATCTGCTTGGGGAGGCATACCGGCATGTCCGAGTGTTACACGTGTTCCAAAGCCTATAAGAACAGTTGTAAGAAAACCAAGAGCGAGCAGATGAATATTTAAAAAGTAAAAAGAGGTGTTTAAAAATATTTCTGCAGTTAAGCTTATGGCGGAGAGAGCAAATGCAAGAGGGAGCCAAAAGAGCGCCAGATGTAGAACCCATAAAATTGCAGGAGACTCTAAAGGATGGAACTGCCAAGAGTAAAATTCTCTAAAGAGATAGAGAGCTAAAACTATATCTATTATAAGTTCAATTCCTATCAAGCCGCTTGTACTAAAGAGTGATTTTAGGACAAACAGAGCAAAAACAATCTCTATAAAATATCTACTTTTTTCAGCAAAAGAGTGTGAGAAAAAAGGAATCATTCTTTGTCCTACGCTAAATGCCAAAAATATCAGATAGAGATAAAAAGCGATGTTTATCGCTGCGTTTAAGAGGCTTGGAATATAGAGACTTACTATAAATAAAAGGTGAGAGAAGAGTCCAAGATGGTTGGCTCCGAGTATCCAAAAAGAGTCTCGTTTGTCTGGGGATTGTGAATTTTTATATATAGCTGTCAGTTTGAATATGATAAAAAAGTGTGCTATAAACGCAGTGAGCATTGCTACAACTATTAACTCTTTGGAGAGGAATAGAGCTATAACGAAAAGAAGAGAAGCAGCTGCGTTTGCATAGAAAAGCTTTGTGTAGTAGCTCTTTTGTATAACCTTTGTTTGGTTAAAACGGGGGAATGTCGTAAACAAAAAGCCTGTAAAGAAGTTTGTAAAGACCAAATATATGAGAGAGTAGCTGTGTAGGGTCAGTGCATCAAGATGCAGTGAAAGAACACCTTTGTAGTTGAGTGCAAAGAGCAGCATCATAACTACTGCGTTTACAATACCCAAAATAAAAAAAGGCTGATGCGGCTGTGATAGAAAATAATTCTTTTTTGTATTCATAATTATCCTAAATTAAATATTGTTGACCTATTTTTTTACAATAGGCACTGAGCATTGCCTGCTCAAAGTCATTATTTGTAGAGTATTGGTAGCCAAATGTTTTTGCCCACATGTGATGCTCCTCCATGCAGAGATAGAAAAATACTTTATCTTCTCCCTCCTGCCATGCTTTGAAACTCTCATAAGCGTGTTTAAACATCTCTACTTTCGTACTTTCTGGATAGGAGGTCTTGCCGCTTGCATCTTCATGCGGTATCTGTGTGATTTTTGTATGAAATTCACGTCCACGAAGCTGTTTTATGACAGGTTTTATAAAAGTAAGTGTCCCAAAACTCACAAGTGCAACCTCTGATGGTTTGAATTGTAGTATAAGTTTTTCATATATTTTTTGATACTCGTCAAGATAACCGACATACTCCACTATAGGGTGAAAATGAAATCCTACCTTTACACCTTTGTCAGCTAATGCACGTGCTGCGTTTATACGCTTCTCAAGTGATGCTGTAAGGTGTTCCTCATTTTCAATTATTGTAGGAGTGTTGAGGCTCCAGGTACAGAGTATGTTTTTAGGTACATCATTTTCAAGAAGATACTTGATGTTATCTGATTTTGTTTTAAACTCTAAAATGACATTTGGATTGTTTCTTGCAAAGGCAAAGAGTGCATCAAGAACACCCTCTCTGTTTCCGAACATAAGTGAGTCACTTGCCTGCCCGGTGCCGATATGATATGTCTTGTTTCTATCAAGATTGAGATTGAGGAGTTTGTCTTT
>Ga0256836_1000552_pt1 | contig 19067 bp, 22 predicted proteins | sample 4561380metaG_FD_185974 | JGI IMG/M metagenome (GOLD analysis project Ga0256836, IMG submission 185974) | Hydrothermal vent microbial communities from Guaymas Basin, Mexico - 4561-380 | ecosystem: Environmental > Aquatic > Marine > Hydrothermal vents | place: Mexico: Guaymas Basin | collected...
GCTTAAAGCTAAAAGCACAAAGCTTAAAGCAAAAAATTTGGAATTTGGTTATTTGTGAATTGGTTATTAAATTAGTTAAGCTTTTAATTCTTAATTCTCCATTTTACACTTTCCATTGTACATTTTACATTTACCTTCTTTCACCCTCCTTCACCTTCTTTCACATCCAAAAAAGTGCCAATAATGTGCCATTTTTATTTTTAAATATCTAAAAAAAGTGATATTTAAGTGAAAAAGTTGTATCATTACTTTGTAAAAAGCTAAAAAAGGAGTGCTTATGTCAATGAACAGAAGAGAATTTCTAAAAACAACAGCAGCGGCAGCGGCAGCTAGTGCAGTCGGAATTTCAATTCCAAGCGAAGCTAAAGCGGCGGCTGAAAATACTCAGGCCGGATGGCAGTGGGACAAAGCGGTTTGTCGTTTCTGCGGTACCGGATGCGGTATTATGGTTGCAGTAAAAGACGATAAAATCGTTGCGGTAAAAGGTGACCCGGAATGTCCGGTTAACAGAGGAATTAACTGTATTAAAGGTTATTTCAACGCAAAAATTATGTACGGTGCGGACAGACTTACACAACCGTTACTTAGAATGAACGATAAAGGTGAATTCGATAAAAACGGTAAATTCAGACCTGTAAGCTGGAAAAGAGCTTTCGATGAAATGGAAAAACAATTTAAAAAATATTATAATGAATTAGGTCCAACCGGAGTTGCAGTATTCGGTTCTGGACAATATACTATCCAAGAAGGTTATGCAGCAGTAAAATTAGTAAAAGCCGGTTGGAGAAGTAACAACATCGACCCTAACGCTAGACACTGTATGGCTAGTGCGGTTGTAGGTTTCTATCAGACATTCGGTATTGACGAACCGGCAGGATGTTATGATGATATAGAAATTACGGATACCGTATTTGTATGGGGTGCAAATATGGCTGAAATGCATCCTATTCTATGGTCAAGGGTATCTGATGCAAAACTAAACAACCCTGACAAATATTATGTAGTTAACTTATCTACATATAGAAACAGATGTTCAAACCTTGCTGATATGGAAATTATTTTCAGACCGAATACAGACCTTGCAATAATGAACTATTTAGCAAGAGAAATAATTAAAAGAAATGCGGTTAACTGGGATTTCGTTAAAAAACACACAATCTTCGCAACAGGACACGCAGATACCGGTTATGGAATGAGAAATCCTAATTCTCCGAACGTAACTGACAAAGAAAGAGACACTGTCGCAAAACAGGTTGCAAAAGTAGTAACTGAAGAAGAAGCTATTGCTCTTAGCCCAATCGGTAAATGGAAAGCCGGTGATGAAATGCAAATGAAACACACAAAAGGTAAACAACCGTTCTGGCACTGGCAAATCAGCTTTGAAGATTTCAAAAAAGGTGTTGAACCATATACATTGGATTATGTAGCAAAAGTGGCAAAAGGTGATCCAGATGAATCACTTGAAAGTTTCAAAAAGAAACTTGTAAAACTTGCAGACCTTTACTGCGATCCAAACAGAAAAGCGTTATCTTTCTGGACTATGGGATTCAACCAGCATGTTAGAGGAAGCTGGATAAATCAATTAATTTATACAGTTCATTTATTACTCGGAAAACAGTCACTTCCTGGAAGCGGTGCATTCTCACTAACAGGACAGCCAAGTGCTTGTGGTACTGCAAGGGAAGTTGGTACATTCGCACACAGACTTCCGGCAGATATGCTTGTAGCTAATCCAAAACACAGAAAAATTACTGAAAAAATGTGGAAAATCCCTGAAGGCACACTTAACCCTAAAGTTGGAAGCCACTATGTAAAAATTATGAGAGATATAGAAGATGGTAAAATCAAATGGGCTTGGGTACACGTAAACAACCCATGGCACAACACTGCAAACGCAAACCACTGGATTAAAGCAGCAAGAACTATGGATAATTTCATAGTTGTAAATGAAGCGTATCCTGGTGTGTCAGCAAGGATAGCAGACTTAATTTTACCGGTAGCTATGATTTATGAAAAATGGGGAGCTTACGGAAACGCTGAGAGAAGAACACAGCACTGGAGACAACAGGTAACACCTCCGGGTCAAGCGATGACTGATATCTGGACAATTGTAGAATTTTCAAAAAGATTTAAATTAAAAGAAGTTTGGAAAGCACATCCGCAGGCTAAATTACCAAGCGTTCTAGATAAAGCAAAAGAAATGGGATATGATCCTGAAATGACACTGTTTGACGTATTATTTAACAGACCTGAATATCATAAAAATTATCCATGGCCAGATCCGATTGCAAGAAACCCTCAAACAGGAAAAATGCATAAAAACACTGAAGCAGCTGGTGATGGAAGAGAAATTTTAGGAAGTGATGGTAAACCATGGAAAGGTTACGGATTCTTTATCCATAAAGCATTATGGGAAGAATATAGAAAATTCGGTCTTGGACATGGACATGACCTTGCAGATTTCGATACCTACCACAGAGTTAGAGGTTTAAGATGGCCGGTAGTTAACGGTAAAGAAACTAAATGGAGATTTAACGCAGAATACGACCCATATGCAAGAAAATATGCAAAACCAGGTGAAAAATTTGCATTCTATGGACCATTACTTAAAGCACTTAAAAAAGGTGATCTAAAAGGACCTAAAACTAAACAAAAATACAGCTTAGCAAATAAAGCTAAAATTTTCTGGAGACCGTTTATGGTTCACCCTGAAGATCCTAAATATGATACAAAAGGTTACAATTTCTGGCTATGTACAGGTAGGGTACTTGAACATTGGCATACAGGAACTATGACTATGAGGGTTCCAGAGTTATACAGAGCAATGCCTGAAGCGCTTTGCTATATGAACCCTAAAGACGCTAAAGCTCTCGGACTTAACAGATTTGACCTTGTTGTAGTCGAAAGTAGACGTGGAAAAATTAAAGCAAGAGTGGAAACAAGAGGAAGAAACAAACCGCCAAGAGGGCTTGTGTTCGTTCCGTTCTTTGATGAAAAAGTATTAATTAACAAAGTAACTCTAGACGCAACTTGTCCTATGAGTAAAGAGACAGACTACAAAAAAGCGGCTGTAAAAATTTATAAAGCTTAAGGATTTAAATGGATAACAAAAGACGCTCATTTCTTATTAATATGATCCAGGCTGGTGCTGCGGCTACGGCTGCAGGCACCATTGTAGCCGGATTTGCAGAAGAGAATAAAGCCAAAGAACTGACATTACGGCCACCCGGTGCATTAAAAGAAGAAGAATTTCTAAAAACTTGCATCAGATGCGGACTTTGCGTAGAAGCTTGTAAAAACAGAGATAATAAGGTAATAATTGACGGAAATGAAATTATTACTTTAAAACTTGCGGCACCGGGAGATAAAGCACCAATCGGTACACCGTATTTTACAGCAAGAACGGGTCCTTGCTTTATGTGTGACGATATACCGTGTATGTATGCATGTCCGACTGGGGCTTTAACACCGGATGAATGTAAAAATGAAAAAGGGGAAGTGGCAATAGACTATGCAAAAATGGGCGTCGCTGTGATTGATCCTAGCAGTTGTATTGCCTTTTGGGGATTACAATGTACAGCATGTTATAGGGCTTGTCCGGAGCTTGACAAAGCCATTACCATTGAATGGAAACAAAATAAAAGAACAGGAAAACACGCATACAGAATTCCTGTAGTTCATGAAGAAGCTTGTACAGGCTGCGGTATGTGTGAACAGGCATGTGTAACTGAAATAGCGGCAATTAAAATATTCCCAAGGGAAGTATTCCTTGGAAAAGCAGGAGATAGATACGTAAAAGGCTGGGATGAAAAAGATGAGCAAAGAGTTAAAAACGCTTCTACAAACACAAAAACAATAACAGGTAGAAGCAAAAAAAGTGCGATTGACAATTTAAATGAAGGTATAAAATGGGATCAATAATTAAAAACAAATATCTGATTCTCAGAAGAATATCCCAGCTCACAATTTTATTTTTGTATTTTACGGCAAATGCATACGGATGGAAAATACTTGTAGGAAATTTAAGTTTTTCCAAACTTTTTAATGCAGTGCCTTTAGCTGATCCTTTTGCTGTATTGCAAATGATATTTGCAGGTGCCGTTATAAGCGCCGATTTGATTTTAGGCGTGTTTATTATTTTATTTTTTTACGGTGTAATAGCCGGAAGGGCATATTGCAGCTGGGTATGTCCTGTTAATATGGTTACAGACCTTGCAGCATGGGTTAGAAAAAAATTAAACCTTTCAAAAGATAATTTAATAAATACAACAAAGACCAGAAATTTTAGATATGCGTTTTTGATTATTTTGTTATTAACATCAGCGTTTATCGGTGCAGCGGCATTTGAATTTATAAGCCCTATCGGAATATTTACAAGGGGTGTAGCATTTTCCCTTGGATTTGGATGGATATGGCTTTTAACGATATTTTTATTTGACACTTTCGTACTTAAAAACGGATGGTGCGGACATATTTGTCCTGTAGGTGCAATGTACAGTTTAGTAGGAAGTAAAAGCCTTATTCGTGTTCATTATACAAAAGAGAACTGTACAAATTGCGGTAACTGTTTAAATATTTGTCCTGAAAATCAGGTATTAGCGCCTGTAATTAATAAAAAAAGCGATTTCATAAGTGGAATTGAGTGTACAAACTGCGGAAGATGCATCGAAGTGTGTAACGATAACGCACTTAAATTCACTATAAGAAACTATATAAACTCAAAAGGAGAAAAAAATGAAAAAACTACTAATTAGTTCTGCTTTGGTTGCAGGGTTTTTATTTGTCGGATGCCAACAGGCTTCAACTAAACAGGCAAAAGAAGTAAAAGTTACAGGAATAAGAGAAGCGAATCTAAATGCAGATTCACAAAATTTACCTGAGTTAAAATTAAACACAACTCAACCTGTACCCGGAAAAGTAAAAGCACAACCTGCGGCATTCAGTGACGCACCTCCAATGATTCCACACAGTGTTGAAGGGATGGTTCCTATTACAAAAAATAATAATATGTGTCTAAACTGTCATATGCCTCAGGCAGCTAAATCAATGGGTGTTACAGCCATTCCGGCTAGTCACTTTGAAGACAACTTCAAAGGTGGTAAAAAAACATCAAAACTTGCAGGAAGCAGATTCAACTGTACATTATGTCACGCTCCTCAGGCAATGGTTGATCCGGTAATTGAAAATAAATTCAATTCATTAAAAAAATAATGGATAGACGTTCTTTTTTCAGGAGAGTTAAAACCTCTCCTTTCAAATCTTTTGTATATCCTCCCTATTTCGATAAAAAAGAAGACTTTTTGAAATGTTATGAATGTGATAGTAAAGATTGTTTGAATGCATGCAATGAAAACATCATTAAAATAATTGACGAAAAACCGACACTTGATTTTAGCAATTCCGGATGTACTTTCTGCGATGAATGTGCCGATGCCTGTAAATATGATGTTTTATCCATAACACATAAAAAAAATAAAATTAATGCGGAAATGATTATAAATCTTAAAAAATGCATTGCATGGAATCAAACAATCTGCTTTTCCTGCCAGGATGTCTGTGAAGAATATGCTATAATATACAAAGGAATGTTTAATCCCGTTATTGATTTGGATAAATGTACGGCTTGTGGATTTTGCATAAGCGTTTGCCCGACACATGCAATTGAAATTAAAAAGCAATAAATTGCTAGGCTGAAAGCTAAAAGCACAAAGCTTAAAGCAAAATATATGCAATATTGTCTTATTAGTTTAAAAAATCTTTGAGTTTTGTGCTTTAAGCCTTTACGAAGCAAACATAAAAGGAGTTTTTATGAAAAAATTTTTATTATTGATAATTGCAATTTTTTTATATGCTTTACAGCCTTCTCAAAAAATCACTTTCAATGGATACATATCAAAAATAACATATAACAAAAACTATCTTATAGCAGGACTTGAAAACGGAACTATCGTAATAAAAGATTTTAATACCCTGCAAAATATTGATAAAATCACATTGCCAAAAATTCATGATTTTATGGGTGATCTGATTTCAATGCCGATTTACTCACTAGATATTTCTCCGGATAGTAAAAAATTAATGATTTTAGCCGAAGGTGAAAACGCAAAAAGAAAACTGTTTATTTATAATTTTGAAACTAAAAAATTAAATCATATTTTTACAACCAAACAAACGTTAATGAAAGGCGCTTTTATTGATAACAATAAAGTATTTTTTGGCACTTTAAGCGATGAAGCAATGCTTTATGATTTAAAAAATAAAAAAAACATATACAAAATTCAAATTGGAAATTATGTATTTTCCACTTTCTCCATCAATAAAAATAAAACACTAGCGGTATTCGGAGATGAAAGCGGAGCTTTGAAAGTGGTAGATATAAAAACAGGGAAAAAAATTAAAGAATTAAAAGGATACAATAAAGACAAAACATTAAGCTGCGATATTAAAAAACACCTGGCAATAAACGGCAGCAGCGATATGAGGGTTGCAATTTACGACATCAACAGCGGATATGCAAAATTGACATTAAAAGTAAAATTTTTACCTTATGGAGCTACAATAAGTCCTGATTTAAGCAAATTCGCTGTTCAATATAATGAAAATAACGACATAGCCATATATTCAACATACAAAAAACTTTTAAATGTTTTAAAAGGTCATACAATGGCCCTAAACGGAATCAAATTTTTAGACAAAAAAACAATAATCAGTTTTTCACCCGCTGAAATACTTATTTGGAAACTAAAATAGTAAACAGTATTCAGTGTTCAGTATTTAGTTATTATTATATTTATTTTTTATATTAGTAACATTATTTACAATAAAATTAATATTAATTTCTGTAAACTGTTAACTGAAAACTGAACACTGAATACTTAATACTTAATACTAATTAAAGGAGTAATATGAACATATCAAGCATAATAGTAAGAACAAAACCTGAAAATTACGATGCGGTATGGCTAAACCTGCAGGAATGTGATTTTTGCGACGTTCATTTCGGAGAAAAAGAAAAAGGTGTAATTATTATCACTATTGAAGGTGAAACGGTTGAAGAAGAAATCGAAAAACTCAATAAAATCGAACAGATGCCAATGATTATAAGTGCTGATATGCATATGAGTTATTGTGAAGAAGAACTTGATAAATTAAGAGAAAACATCGATCTAAACACTACAGTGGAAGAGTTAAATACAGACAAAAAAGCAGAAGAAATTGAGTATTTCGGAAGTTTAAAGAAAAAATATTAAATAATAGTAAACAGTGTTCAGTATTCAGTTAACAGTAAGTAGTATATAAATAGGAACTATGAAAAGATAAAAAAAGTAAGTGCACGTTGTACTGGTAAAAAAAATCTTGCATTCTAAACAAAACGAAGTATCCTTGCCCTAGCTTACTTTACTTACTTTTTTACCTTACTGAAAACTGGATACTGAACACTGATAACTAATTTACATAAAAGGCATATAAATGAAAAAAGTAAAAATTGTTGCAACACTAGGACCTTCATCTTCAGATAAAATATCACAAATGATAAAAGCTGGTGTAGATATTTTCAGACTTAATTTTTCACATGCAGACCATAAAACACATAGAAATTCAATTAAAACCATAAGAGATATCGCTAAAAAAATGGAGAGCAAAACAGCCATTTTACAGGATATCAGCGGACCTAAAATTAGAATCGGGGAAATTAACGGATTTTTGGAATTAAAAAGAGGTGATAAAATAAGACTTGTGAAAAAAAATCCTACAAGTTCTTATGATTTAACATTAACATACCCTGAAATAATCGACCATGTAAATATCGGTGAATATGTTTTTTTTGCCGACGGAAGTATCAGAACAAAAGTCATAGACAAAGACAACAATTCTTTAACTTTGGAAGTTAAAAACGAAGGTGTACTTTCAAGCAGAAAAGGCGTTAATTTCCCTCATTCAAAATTAAAAATTTCCGCAATTACCCCAAAAGATGAAAAAGACCTAGTATTCGGCGCTAAAAATGGAGTGGATATAGTTGCCATTTCTTTTGTTAATTCCAAAAAAGACATACTAAAAGCAAAAGAAATTTTAAATAAAAACGGGGCTAATCCGTGGGTTATTGCAAAAATTGAAACAAAACAGGCTGTTGAAAACCTTGATGAAATTCTTTCAGTAAGTGACGGTGTTATGGTGGCAAGGGGGGATTTGGGAATAGAAGTCGGGATAGAGAAAGTCCCGGTTATTCAAAAAAAGATTATAAGACGCGCAAACAAACTCAAAAAACCGGTTATAACGGCGACTCAAATGCTTCTTTCAATGGTTAATTCACCTTTTCCGACCCGTGCGGAAGTAAGTGACGTGGCAAATGCCGTAATGGACGGAAGCGACGGTGTGATGCTTAGTGATGAAACGACTGTAGGCAAATATCCCGTCAAAGCCGTGGAAACCCTTAAAAACGTAATTTTAGAAACACAAAACATATATCCTTATTATAAAAAATATGAAATTTTAGACGAAGACGCTATTGCTGCAAGCGTTGCCGATTTATGCAGGGGGATTGAACCAAAAGGAATAGTATGCTTTACAAGCAGCGGTACCACTGTAAAAAGTATTGCTAAGTACAGACCCAAAGCCCCGATTTTTGCAGTTACGCACAGCAGGGAAACCAGCAGAAAGCTTAATATGATATGGGGAGTAAAACCTCTTTTTGAAATACCTAAAATAAAAAATCCTGAAAAATTAATCGAAAAATTCAAATCTATAGCCGTTAAAACAGGACTTTTCCACAAGGGTGATATGGTAATTGTAACAATGGGAAGTATTGTAGGAAAAGAAGGCACAACTAATATGATAAGGGTTATTGAAATTTAAATTATCTCTGCATCAAACATAAACTCTATTTCGGGGAAATTTCTATATAAAAAATCCTCAATCTCTCTTTTAATCTCACCCGCCTGTTTTTCATTATGAGCAACAAACACTATTGCAACACTTGCTTCTTTAGGATATTCTGCTGAAATATCCAATACGGATACGTTAAATTTTTTCAGTTTGGATTTTATGGAATTTAATATTTTTCTTCTTTCTTTTAAAGAAAACACAAAAGGAAGTTCAAAATCCGCAATTAAATTTACAATTACCATTTAAATACTTTATACTTTACCTTTACATTCTCTACAAATTCCATATATATAAAGTTCTTTTTGAGAATCGGGATAATGTTTATTTATTTCATCTTTTATTATATCGTTAAAAGGGATGTCTTCCACTGCGCCGCATTTTTTACATATAAAATGCGCATGGGGTTCTTTAGTGATTTCATATTTCGGCTTATGATGAAGGCAAATTTCAGTTATAATATTTTCATCTTTTAAAGCGGTTATATTTTTATATATCGTTGCAAGCGATATAGAAGGGAAAAAATCCCTGATATTATCATATATTTCCTCAATGCTGGCGTGCCCTTTTTTTTCTAATTCTTTCAAAATAGCCAATCTTTGAGGTGTGATTTTAAGACTTGACTCTTCCAACAAATTTTTTAATTGTTTCATAATAACCTTTCTTTTCTTTTCTTTAAAAACTCTTAAAAACTTTTAAAGAAAAGAAAAAAGAAGAAATTAAGCTTTAAAAGCTTTTACCATTTCTTCCATCTCTTTTATATCATCTTCATTAACCAAATCGTCAAGTGTTACATATGCCCCGACATTTCCTGTCATAGGCTCTACATCAGTATTGACAGGCAATGTTTTTTTACCCGGTCTCCAGTTAGCTGGACAAGCTTCCCCTGTTTTATATGCATATTGATGGGCTATAACTTGTCTTATAAATTCTTTTATACTTCTACCTACAGGCGGAGCTTGAACTTCCTGAGCCACAATTACACCATCCGGATTAATTAAAAACCTACCTCTTAATGCAAGGCCGGCACCTTCAATTAATACGCCGAATTTTCTTGTAACTTCACCTGTCGGGTCAGAAGCCATCATTAATTTAAGATCTTTAAGTAAAGGTTCTGATTCCACAAATCTTTTATGTGAAAATTTAGTATCTGTTGATACAACCAAAACTTCAGTTTCTAATTCTTTAAATATTGGTAATGCTGCATTCACGGCAGCCAATTCTGTAGGTCAGACAAATGTAAAATCTGCAGGATAAAAACAAACTACAGTCCATTTACCTTTATAATCTTCACTTGAAACTTCTGTATAGTTTCCGCTCTCCGCATTATATGCTTCCATTTTAAATTCAGGCATTTCTTTTAATACTAAAACACCTTCTTGTGTTTTAATTTCTTCCATGCTTTCCTCCTCTTGTGTTGTTTCTTTTTCACATGCCATTTGGCACCTCTGTTTTGTTTAAAACACAGTAATTATAATCAATAAAAACTTTTTTGTCAAGGATAATTTAAAAGAAAGGAAAAATTTTTTCCTTTAGAAGATTTTTTCTAATTCTATATTGTAAAACAAATTAGGATGTTCTAGTTTTACTTTATCGATAATATCATATATAGAAGCGTTTTCATTTTTTTTCATCTCTTCCAAAACAACGGCTTTAACATCATCATAATCCACAGGAAACTCACTCAAAATTGCTTTTTCAAGTTTAAGCTCGAAATTTTCTTTCATAATATTTTTCATTGATTCCATTAATTTCATATACTCTTCGACATCAAGTACTACTTTTATCTGGTTGTTTATCTGCATAAACCATAAAGAGTTTTGTAAATCGCCCTCAATTATTTCAAAATCTTTGCACTCAATTACTGTTTTTTTATTTATATTCAATTTCTTTGCTATTTTTTCAGCCAAACCATCAATCCTTTCTGTGCATGTAATCTGTTTTCAGCTTCGGTAAATATCTCATCTGCGTGTGATTCAAAAACCTCTTCGCTTACTTCATATCCCCTGTAAGCCGGAAGACAATGTAAAAATATAGCATCGTCTTTTGCCAAACTCATCAATTTAGAATTTACTTCAAACCCTTTGAAATCATTTATTCTTTTTTCTTTTTCATCTTCCTGTCCCATACTCACCCATGTATCTGTCGTAACTATATCCGCATCCTTAACAGCGGTTTTAGGATCATATAAAAATTCAAGTTTAGCTCCGCTTTCCTTTGCAAACTCAATTGCCTTTTGTTTTATATTCTCATCTATTTCGTAACCTTTAGGAGTGGCAATTCTTAGGTTAAATCCAAGCTTTGCCGCAAGTATTGCCCAGGAATTAGCCATATTGTTACCATCACCAACATAAGCCGCCACAGTTTCCTGAGGATTGTCAAAATCAAATTTGTTAAATTCTATCATTGTCATTAAATCGGCAAGCAGCTGAACGGGATGACACAAATCAGTAAGCCCGTTTATCACGGGCACTTTTGAATATCTGGCAAATTCTTCAAGCCTGTCCTGACCAAATGTTCTTATCATTACCAAATCAACCATTCTGCTTATTACCCTTGCGGTATCTTTAAGCGGCTCTCCCCGTCCAAGCTGGATATCGCGCGAACTTAAAAAAAGCCCGTTACCTCCGAGCTGATTAATTCCCGCTTCAAATGAAACCCTTGTCCTTGTCGAACTTTTTTCAAAAATCATTGCAAGCTGCTGATGTTTAAGATAAGGCTTATATATTTTATTTTTGGTCTCTTTTTTTATTTGAAAAGCCAATTTTATAATTTCTTTGATTTCTTCTTTTGAATAATCACATAAGCATAAAAAATGTCTCAATTTCAATCCTTTATATTAAGTAGATAAGTTGTGAAGTAGTTAAGTTGTAAAGGATATAAAAAAAAATCCCTTCACAACTTCACTACTTACCCACTTCACAACTCATTTATTTAAGATATAATTTTATCAAAAAAAGGAGATTTTTTGAAAATATCCGATATTGCCACTCTTCCTACAAAATACGGAATTTTTAAAATACAGTCTTTTAAAGAAGGCGATAAAGAACATTTAGCGATATTTACAGAAAAACTACCTAAAACACCATATATTAGAATTCACAGCGAATGCCTCACAGGCGATGCTCTTGGCAGTTTAAAATGCGACTGCGGCGAACAACTTGCATTTGCACTCAAAACAATTAACGAAAAAGGCGGCATCGTTTTGTATTTAAGACAGGAAGGCAGGGGTATTGGGCTTTTTAACAAAGTAAATGCTTATGCGCTTCAGGACAGAGGACTTGACACGGTAGAAGCCAACCATCAACTTGGATTTGAAGCAGATATGAGGGATTTTTCGATTGTTGAAAAAATTTTAAAACATTTCGGAATAAAACAGATAAAACTCCTAACAAACAATCCTAAAAAAGAATTCGCTTTTAAAGAGATAAAAGTTATTGAAAGAATACCCGTAAAAATCAAACCGAATCCTTATAACGAAAACTATTTAAAAACCAAAAAAGAAAAAATGGGACATAAACTTTAAAAATGGAAAATGGAGAATTGAGAATTGAGAATTGAGAATGAAAAATTTAATATATTTACCAATGAACTTTTAAAATGGAATAAAGTCCATAAATTCACAAATTATAAAACACCCGAGGAAATAAAAGAGCAAATAGAGGATTCACTTTATCCGTTGGAAAAAATAAAAGATGCAAAAACTGCCCTTGACATCGGAACCGGAGCTGGTTTTCCCGGACTTATACTTGCCGTGGCAATGCCTGATACAAAATGGTATCTTGTTGAACCGCTTAAAAAAAGGTACTCTTTTTTAAATTATATGAAAATAAAACTCAACCTTTCAAATGTCAAAATTATTCCTTCAAGACTTGAAAACGCCAATATAAGCCCCGTTGAGCTTATCACCACCAGAGCCGTTATGCCGACTTCCAAAATAATAGAAATTTCAAAACCCTACTTGCAAAAAAATGGTAAAATACTTCTGTATAAAGGCTCAAGCATATTAGATGAATTAAAAGATTTAAACATAAAAGCGGAAATTTTATCAAAAGGAAATAGGAATTATCTATTTATAAAGGATATTTAATGGGAAAAATTATTTTATTTATCGCAATAGGTTTGGCAATATATTTTTTCTTTATAAAGTCAAGGGAAATAACAAATAAAGAAAAAAACGACGAAAATGAATTTTTTCAATGCGATAATTGCAAAACATTCGTTTTAAAAAAAGAAATGAAAGAAAAAAACGGAAAACTTCTATGCAAGGAATGCTATGAAAATTCTTGAAAAACCTTTTTGTGATGAAGAATTTTATGAAGCTAAAACGTTTGAAGATATAAAAAACTCTCCAAGCAATACCACTTTGGTTTTTAAATACTGCGACTCTTCACTGGAATTGTACAATTTTTGTAAGATTAACAACATACCATACGGTGTAATTGTATCTGACATAAAAGAATTGATTTTTTGCGCAAATCTTGATGCAAAATATGTTTTTTGTGATACAATAAAAAAAGCAAAAATTTTTCAAAAAATCGTTAATGAATATCTGTTAGATACTAAAATAGTATTAATGATAGACGATTTTAACGAAATTGAAAAAGTTGCCCAATACGGCATCGATGCAATTAAATTAAAGGGGAAAAGATGAGAAAACCGAAAGTCACACCAATTGAAAAAGAATATCTCTTAAAAGAAGAAGATTTTATCGTCTCAAAAACAGATTTAAAAAGTAAAATTTTATACGGAAATCAGATTTTTATAAAAATGAGCGGTTATAACGAAGAAGAACTTTTAGGATCACCTCACAATATATTAAGACATCCTGACATGCCAAGATGTGCGTTTAAAGTGCTGTATGATCATATAGAAAACGGAAAAGAATGGTTCGGATATGTTAAAAACTTAAGAAAAGACGGTGCATATTACTGGGTATTTGCCAATATTTCTCCAACTTATGACACTAACGGAAATATGATAGGTTATTATTCTGTAAGACGTAAGCCAAGAGACGGCTTTAAAGCAATAATAGAACCTTTATACAGAACACTTTTAAATATCGAAGCCAGTGAAGGAATGGAAGGCGGTTTGAGAGCCGTTGAGGAACTTCTAAACAAATACAATATGGAATTTAACGAAGTAATGTTAAAAATTCAAAAAGGAATTATCAATGAATTATAAAATTACTGCTGGGATTTGTGGGTTAATTTTTTTAATTTTAGGTGTTTATACAGGTTTTAACGGTGATTATGTTTCAGCTGTGATTTCAATAATCGGATTAATAGCTGCTATTTATGCGGCATTTTCTACATCTGCAAACAGCGCTGAAAAACAGAGTATACTTCAAGAAAAAATTGAAAAGATACTGATTGAAGCATCGCATGGGAATTTTGAAAGCAGAATTACACACATCGATATGTCAGACCCTTCCGCAAAAGCAGCATGGGCGCTTAACGACCTTTTAGATCAGCTCGAAGCATTTGAAAGAGACATTAAAGAATCTATAAACTGCGCTAAAAACGGTATTGATTACAGGGATATAGCTGTACAAGGGTATAAAGGAACACTTAGAAGAACTGTCATTATGCTAAATGAAGCAATTAGCGCAATTTCAACCGCCCTTAAAGAACAGGCAAGAAGCGAACTGGCATTAACGCTTGACAATTTAGGCGGAGGAGTTAAAACACAAATAAACGAAATTAAAACTTCGCTTGATACAAAACTTAAAGAATTTATGATAAAAATCGACGAACTATCCGGTGAAATTTATGAAGGAGCGGACGCAAGTGCGGAAAAAATCGAAAATCTTACAAATGTGTTAAATGAATTGATTGACTTTATAGCCCATACAAACGAAGCTATCAATATGCTTTCACAAAGAGCGGATGAAATAGGCAAAATTGTAGAATTAATTACCGACATTGCAGACCAAACAAACCTGCTTGCGCTAAACGCTGCTATTGAAGCGGCAAGGGCTGGAACACACGGAAGAGGATTTGCAGTTGTTGCCGATGAAATTAGAAAACTCGCCGAAAGAACACAAAAAGCTACCAGCGAAATTTCAATTACAATTAAGACATTACAACAAGAAACCAGTGAAATTCAGGCAAATTCCGATAAAATAACAGAAATGGCAACCACATCAAGAGAGGATGTTGAAACAGTTCATGATATGGTTATAGGATTTAGGGAAAAATCTCTAAACAACAGAAAAAATGTTGACTTAGCACTAACCAGAATGCTTATGGATTTAGCGAAAATTTCTCATTTAATCTTTAAACTCAACGCTCACGACGCCATTATCGAAGAAAAAGAAATAGAACTTCTAACTGAAAATGAATGTGAATTTGGTAGATGGCTAAATTCTGAAGAATCACTTAAAAAAATCGGATGTTACCCTGAATACAGAACAGTTAAAGAGAATTTACACAAACAAATCCATCAGCTTACCGTTGAAGCGCTTGAATGCATCAAAAACCATACTTGTATTACCAATAAAGACCAAACCATTAAAAACTTCGAAAAAATTGAAGAAGTTTCACACAAACTTGCACAGACACTTGACACAATATTTGAAAAGTATTCAAAAGAGCCTTGTAAGTGAGAAAAACTTTCAATTTTACTTTAATTATTCTCCTTCTTCCTTTTATCTTTTTAAGTCTTTATTTAGTTTATGAAATTTCATATAAACTTTTTGTAAAAGAGCTGATTTATATCTGTATAGGGTGTGCTGTTTTTATTATTATTTACATATTACCGATAAGAAAACTGTTATGGCTTATACCGTTAGTTTACTGGTTTAATATATTTTTACTTGTCTTAGTCGATACGGTCGGAATAAAAATATTGGGTGCTCAAAGATGGCTTAAAATACCATTTTTAAACATAACTATCCAACCCTCTGAATTTATGAAAACGACCCTGCTTTTAATGCTTGGATATATAATTTACAGATACCCCCCAAAACCTGTATACACTATTAAAGAATTTATTAAATTGTCATTTTTTATTATTTTACCGTTTATTCTGATTGCAAAAGAACCTGATCTTGGAACGGCACTTATAACTTTAATAATCGGTTTTGGCGTATTGTTTATTGTAGGTGTTGACAAAAAAGTCTGGATTGCTTTAAGCGTAGGAGCCATACTTTTTGCGCCTGTGTATTATAAATATATAATGAAAGACTATCAAAAAAAAAGAATTGAACATTTCTTGAATAAACCAAGCTATCATGTCAGACAATCTATGATAGCAATAGGAAGCGGGGGCTTAACGGGTAAAAACAAAGATGAGGCAACCCAGACACAGTTAAAATTCCTGCCTATCGCAAGCAGCGATTTTATATTTGCTTATCTGGTTGAGAGATTTGGATTTATAGGAGGCAGTTTTGTAATACTGCTTTATTTTATTTTAATATATTATCTTTTAAAAATTTCTGATAAACTAAAAAACGACTATTTTGCCAAAGTTCTTTTTGCAGGTGTCGGATTAATGATTTTTGTTTATTCTTATATAAACATCTCAATGACAATGAATTTAGCACCTGTAGTTGGAGTACCTCTGCCTTTTTTAAGTCATGGCGGGACAAGCTTTATTAATTTTATGATTCTTTTTGCGATACTTGAGAATTTAATCAGCAAAAAAGATTTTATACACACATACGGGGTAAAATAATTGTCAGTTGTTAGATTAGTTGGAGATGTTAAGGTTTAAGGAATTAAATTTTTTTTGTTAATTGGTATATTGGTTAAAATGGCTTTATTTTCCATTTTACATTTCACCACCCTTTTTCACCATCCCCCGCCACTGTTCAAATAGCCGGTTTGCTGCGCTCATTCTCAATAATGCTAAAAGCTAAAAGCACAAAGCTTAAAGCAGAATATATGCAATATTGTCTTTTATTAATTGAACACTCTGAAAAAATAAATGTCCTAATTATGTTTTGGAATGGAATAAACTGATACTACACAATAGTGCCAGACACCAATATAATCAACAATAATTTACATTTTACATTTTACATTTTACATTTTACATTTTACATTTTACATTTTACATTTTACATTTCAATGGTGCCCAGGGACGGAATCGAACCGCCGACACAGGGATTTTCAGTCCCTTGCTCTACCGACTGAGCTACCTGGGCAAAAGTGGTGGACTCGGCAGGACTCGAACCTGCGACCAACCGGTTATGAGCCGGTTGCTCTAACCAACTGAGCTACGAGTCCACTTCTGTGTGGAGTGAAATTATAACTATTTTTTTCTTTAAATTCAAGGGAATTTTTTAAAATTTTATAAAATTCCCTATTTCTTTTTTAAATAATTTCTTACTTAGCTGTTTTTTGGTATATTGAGACAAACTGTTTTTTAACGAATCTATTCCGTTTTCTTATGTAGAAATTTCATATTAAAACACAAAACAATTCTTACATTCACCTTTTTTTGAAACTGACTAAATGTCAGTTAGGTGATTAGGTGTGGAGGTGTTTAGAATTTCAATATCTCAACCCCTATTTAGTCATTGCCTTTTCTTTTTCGACAAAATAAATGTTGATATATTTTGGAGATTGGTATAATTTCAAAAAAGGCATTTAATGCTAAATATCGTAACAGCACTCAAAATAGAAGCCGAAGCTATTATAAAGCATTTTAAATTAAAATCAAGGGACGGGATTTATCAAAACGAAAACATTAACCTCATAATCACAGGTCAGGGAAAAATAAAATCGGCCATCAGCACCGCACTTTTACTTTCAAAACACCATTACCCAACCCTCAATATAGGTATTGCCGGAAGCGACAGATATGAAATAAACCAAGGCTTTTTTATCCATAAAATTACCGATACCGATACAGGACATAACTATTATCCGGATTTTTTTATGCCTCCAAGTGAAGAAATACATACCGTATCAAAAATCGGTAAATATTATAATTTAACCGATATGGAAGCAAGCGGCTTTTTTGAAGCGGCATACAAATTCCTTAATGTAAATGAAATAATTCTTTACAAAATCGTAAGCGACACTCCATCACACAAACCTGATATAAAAGAAATCCCGGACCTTATAAAATCACACATAAACATAATCGAATCTTTAATCAAAAACATTACCCAAAAAAACGATTTTTTCACCGAAATAAATCAAGCTTTATTAGAAGCCAAAAAGAAAATGAAACTTACCAAAACGCAGGAAAATCAATTAAGACAGCTACTTACCTTTTATAAAATAAAAAACATTCCGATGCCGGAGTTTAAAGAATTAAAGAAAAAAGAAGAGGTTAAAGAGTTTATTACCAGTTTATTTTCTTAACCTGTGATTTTGTAACATTCACGTCCGTATGGGATGTGTTTATTTCGCTTGTTCTGTTTTCTACAACGAAATTTGCATTATTTATAGACTGAACTCCGCCCCATCCGGAACTTGATTTTAAAAAGTCAAGTTTCATACATGGATGAGTCATGCAGTCGGTATTCGCACTACTTGGATCCTGATATTTTTTTGCCAAAGGATGATACCAAAGCCAAGAATTTATTTTTAAATGTATTTTTGCGCTGTATGGCAATGAATGAGTTGTTGAAATTTTTATTTTTTCTTTACCTTCAAAAATATCTTTAGAGCTTTGCTGAATAATATTCATAGTAATATCCGAAGGATTAGGCGCATATAACGGTGAAGTGATTACTACATTACCGTCATTTGTATCATTGTGGTCTTGATTAACAACCCATCCGCCATTTGTCCAGTATTGATATTCAAAGGTGGTGTTTATATCACTCTTGTTATAAACCGCTGCGTTTGAAACTTTTATTCTTCCGTAAATAAATCTGGCTGAATCATTAATATCACGACTCCCGAATGTTCCGTTTACATCACTTACATTTACATCTCTTACCGTCATATTAAATTCTTCAAAAGAATTAGAATAGTTTTTATCAAAATTAATTTTTACGGAAATATGTGCAGAGCCGTTATCATCAGTATTAAAAATATTTTTCGTTAGATTAGGAAAATTCAAATAATAATTATTAGTTGTAATGTTTCCTTCTCTTGTATCCGCTATTGAATTTAATATATATTTAAGTTTTGGGATATTTTTCGTTACATTAAAATCGGAAGGTTTTATTTCATATGAAAAACTCAAATTAAAATCCTCAGAATAACAGTTTTTATTGTAATTAC
>Ga0256836_1000553_pt1 | contig 19041 bp, 16 predicted proteins | sample 4561380metaG_FD_185974 | JGI IMG/M metagenome (GOLD analysis project Ga0256836, IMG submission 185974) | Hydrothermal vent microbial communities from Guaymas Basin, Mexico - 4561-380 | ecosystem: Environmental > Aquatic > Marine > Hydrothermal vents | place: Mexico: Guaymas Basin | collected...
ATCTCTTATTTTTTCATCTCATTTCCAATATACATCTACCTTATTACCTCCAGTCCAATATCATTCAGATTTAATTGAAAAATACTTATTCTCCCATCAAAATCCCAAAGATAACACAAATATTAAAGAAAAAAATAAAAAAAATCTTTTAACCATCGCTATATTATCTTTAAAATATAAAAACATTAACAAACTCGACAAATATCATCAGCCAATATCTGGCTATAATAATCTTCAGATAGTCTCTCTTCTCTTAACGATTACAATTTTTTGTTCACTCTCCAACAAGTTTGATAACTCTTGTAAAATATCATAAAAATTTACTAAATTTTTCTAAAAGCCTAGGCCAATCTTTTACAACTATTTGTCTCATTAAATAATTCTCTCGCAAAGTCTTTAAAGCTTTATTTCACTTATCTATCATCATATACTGTATATAAGCTACTTCTTTATTTAATCTAGATAATACTTGATTATGACAAATAGCTAACAAATTTTGTTTATCTATAGAAAAACTTGTATCTTCTTTTTTATAATTACTAGGAAAAATCCAAACTCAATTAGACAAAATACTTACAATCTCTTCACAAGCTTTTTGATATCTTTTATAAAGTTTACCATTTTGTGTATCCCAATAGTCTTTAAATTTTTTATAAATATTTTCGGGAATATCTCAATGAATTTTAGTAATTTCATTTTCAATAAATTGTCTCCGTTGTTTTCAAATTACATCTGGCTCTCACCGATATAAACCATCAATAGCATCCAATTTTCTGAAAATAACATCTAAAAGTTGGTCAAACAAAAAAGTAGATTCAGCACCAACATACGATGAACAAGTACCATCTGATACACATTTACAATATTCATCCAAATGAGTTAATGCTATCTTTAAATCTTTTGGCTCAATTATTTCATAATTTGAACTTTGAAAAATCTTATTAACCGTATCCTCTATATTTTTTCTATTTAAAAGTCAACAATCTCATCTACCTTTTACTAAATCATTAGTTATTGCAAAAGATGTATTAAACAAAACAACTGATAACAACAAAAACAATATTTTTTTGAACATATCGAAATTTTTAGAGCATAAATTTATATTTCATCACTATCTCTGGCAATTTTGCTATATCATCGTCATCAGCTGCTTTATTCCAATGCAACTTTCAACATTTCTCGCATTTAAACAAAATTTTAATCTGTCAATTTTTAATAGTATAATCTATAGGATACATTTTTCAACCACAAACAGATGCCCTATCTCAAGGGATTTTATCATCTACGTGAAGAGAAACAAAACAACGAGGACAATGATTTCTACAAGTCTTTCTAGCAGGGCTTACTTTATAACCACAATTTACACATATAAAACCTTCGTTCCTTTTAATCATTTTTAATCAATTCATATCATAATTGTCAACAAGCTCCCTTTATATCTCTTCAAAGAGAATCTCTAATAGTAACAGTTATACCTTCAGATTCCAAAATTTCCTTAAACTTTAATATCCTATCCCAACTTGATTCTTTAAAATCAATTGTTGGATTTTCATTATAAGGAATCAAATTGATATGAGCTTTTTGTCATCTTATAAGTTGAGCTAACTGATAAGCTAGTTCTGGAGTATCAGTAATATCTTTAATCATTATATATTCATAAAATAATCTATTATCAGTTTCTTCAATATATCTATTTAATATTTGCATCAGACTATCCAAAGAATATTTTTTAGCTATCGGTATTAACTTCTCTCTTAAACTCTGATTAGGAGCATGCAAAGAAACAGCCAACATCACAGGCAGCTTGTCTTGTATTAACTTCTCAATTCAAGGAATAATTCAGGAGGTAGAAATTGTAATACGCCTTCTTGATAAAGAAAAAGCTTTTTGATCTAACATAATCAAAATAGATTTTTTAACATTTTTATAGTTTAACAAAGGTTCTCACATTCACATAAAAACTATATTTCTAACAGCCCACCAAGTCCCATCTTCCTTCTTACCCAATTTCTTTCTGACATAATAATTAGCAAAAATTAGTTGAGATATTATTTCGTCATAGGACAAATTTCTTGTAAATCCTAATTTTCAAGTAACACAAAAAGCGCATCATACCGGACATCAGACTTGAGAAGAAACACAAAGAGTAACACGTCATTTATGATACATTATTACACTTTCTATAATATATCAATCTTTAGTTTCGAAAGCTATCTTTGTAGTATCAGAAGAATCTAAAACCTTAATAGGTTTTAAGGACAAAATTTCAAAATTTTCAGAAAGCTTTTTTCTTAACTCTTTAGATAAAGTAGTCATATCTTTAAAATCTATTCTAGTATTTTTGAAAATTTCAAAAAATATCTGCTTTATTCTATAAGGTTGAAGCTTATTTTCTTTTCTAAATTGTTCTATTTCAGTTAAATCTTTATCCTCATAATAATATTCATAAAATTGTTGTATCAAATTTATCATTTAATTTCCCTTATTACCACTTAAACTTTCTCAAGTTTCTTGAAAATTTCAAGTAAAATTACTTTCCTCTCAAGAAAGTAAAGAAGAAATTTCTTTTAAAAATTCCTCTTCGCTTTCACCTGTTTGTTGAGTTTTTTCTTTAGACTTAAAATCTAATCTATAATCAGAACTTTGATTAGGTTGAGGTATAAAAATATAAATAATATATACTCAAGGTATAGTCAAAAAAAACAAAATAACAACCATATATACCAAAAATCTATATAACTTTTTCTTTTTCATTTTATACTATACAAAGTTAATATCTAAATTTTAGATTTAGCTATTTCATTTCACGGTTCTATTTCTAAGACTTTATAATAATATTTTTTAGCCATATCTTGATTACCTAATTCTTCATACAAAGAAGCTATAGAAAGTAAATAGTTTATATTTTGAGGTCTCAATTTCAATGCTTTTTTAACTGCATGAATACTTCCATCTATATTATCTTCAGCATAAAACACTTCCGCAAGACTTATAAAATATTTAGGATTTTTACTATTTATAGAAATAGCTTTTTCTATAAAAAGTTTAGCTGTATCATAATCTCATTTTTCATAATATATTTTCCCTAGTTGCCACATTACTCTATCATTATTAGGTTGTTTTTCTAACATTTTCTTTAAAATAGGCAAAGCTTTATTATATCTTCATAAATTAAAATACAATTCTCACAACATCTTTAAAAACTCTGTATTATAAGGATCTATACTCAATCACTCTATTATTTTTCTTTCATAACCTTGAATATCTCACCTTTCTTTCATAGCTAATGCCTGTATTTTCAATCTTTCTAATTTTAATTTAGTTTTCTCATCCAAAACTCTTTCTTTTCTTTCCTTTTTAGATATTTCTATATTATCCTTTTGTACGGACTTTATTTGTTCTTTTATAGAATTGAGCTTTTTACGATTTTGATATTTTTTAATCACAACTTTTAAAATAAGATTCAAAATTTTTATAACTAACCACAGAATAGGAAATCCAAACAAAACAATTGTCAAAAACAACCAAAGTTTAATCTCCAAACTTAGCATCTTGATTTACATCTTTTACATCAAAATAAAAAGTTTGTCCATCTTCATCTTTAGCTACTATCTGTCAAGTCATTATATTAAAAGATTGACAAATATATTCTTTACCATCCACTATAAACCTATCTCATATCTTAGGATACTTCTTTCATTCTTCATAATAAATATCTTTTTCATAATTTAGACAACATTTCAATTTATTACATCTTCATCTAAGTTTATCTAATCATCTATGAGATAAATTCTCAATATTCACTAACTCAGTCTCAACCGATGGCAAAGGACATTTATACTGAACGCAACATAAAATCTGCTCCCCACAACATCAATAGCATCCTTCACTTCTTGGATCCAATCTTATCCAATCTCTAGCACCTACTTGATATAAAAAAAAGGGGACTTTAATCTTAGGTCTAAATATTTTTAAAAATTCTCTAAAATCCAATCTATCTTCACAATAAAAATAAAAATATATTTTTTTTCAAGACCAAATAAACCTTGCCGTGACAGGTACGGCTTCTGAAAAAAATCTATTAAAATCTTTTCTAAAAATTTTAAATAAATTCTTTGCTTTGTTCTCTAACTTTTCAAAATATTTTTTATCTTTAAAAGTAAACTTTCTTAAAAATTTTCATTGTTTTTCAGATTCACACTTATATCACAAAACTATACCTATATTAGTTTCTATAGTACCTTCATCAGTTTTAAAAGTATAGAGAATTTTTTCTCCTGGCTTAAATGAAATATCTTTATTAACCACCAACTTAATAGGCTTATTAATAATCCGATCTAAAATATAAATATCTTTTAGTTTTTTCATCTTCAATTTAAATTTTACTTAAAGCTCACATAAAGTTATAAAAAAAATATACAATTTATCAAGAATAAACTTTAAATCAATAAAAGTAAAAATGTCACAAAATTAACAACAAAATGAAATAACAAACTATGTGTCAAAGACCTATATTTGTAATATATATAATTTAAAACTACTCACAAAATAAATAAATATCCCATAACTTCCCACTCAAAATGGAAAAAAGAAAAAATTAAAGCTCATATAAAAATTCACAATATACTACCCAATTTTTCTATTAATATTTTTGTTATAAATCATCTAAATATAATCTCCTCTACTAAAGGTCAAATAAAAACTACTATTAAAAATAGTAAAACAATATCTAATAAATTAGCTTTTTCGATAAAAACTTGTACAAAATCAACTACTTGTTCTTTATGACCAAATCAAGGAATATCCAAATTTAAATAATAAAATAACAATTTAATAAATCATATTAAAATAATAGTCAATAAGTAAATAAACAAAATATATAAAATAGATTTAAAAGAAATTCTTTTAAACTGTTTTAAAAAATATACTTTAATATCAGAATGCAAAACCTTTCTAAAAACTAAACATAAAATTCATAATAAAATCATATATTGTAATCAAAATAAAATTACCAATTTAAATCATTCATAGGGTATCCAAGATAAAACCTTTATGAAAAATATTTCAAAACTTTTCAAAGAAACTATAATAAACATTAAAATAACTATATACAAAGATACTGCTAACAATTGATTATCAATCTGGCCTATATTAATATTGATTTTTTTCTTCATAATCTTAACTTTAAAAAATAAATTTACATTTAAAAACCTCACAATGATACAAAAATTTCCTAAAAAGATTAATAAAAAATGGCAAAGATTCAATAAATTAGAAAAACTTTTTATAATTTACACAGTCCTAATCCCTTTTTTAATGTTTTTTTTACCAATTATAAAAAAAGTAGATTTAAACTGACAAAAAGTATGGTCTACAACTATATTTAATAAATTTTTTTTCACCTTAGATATTTTCATAATCATCCTAATAACAACTTTAATACTATGGAATACTAGTTATAGATTTAGGAAACTAGTCTATCTCTTAGTCTGATTTAAAGAAAATGAAAGTCTTGTAAACTTTGCTATTCTTTTCAACCTTACCATTATAATGTTAACTATATGAGTTTTAGTTAAACTACTCAATAATCTATTTATAGAAACTATAAAATTAGATTTTTGATTCTATATAATAAGTATTTATCTAGTAATTGGTCTCATCATCAATCTAGTATTATCTTTAAATTTTTCTACAAAAAGAAAAAAAGCAAATTTAGTAAACATAATATCTCCTCAATATGAAACATCAACAGAAGAGAAAATCAAACAAGAAGTACTTTTCAAATAAAATACAATTTTTATTAAGTGGAATACTTTTCTTATTTTTTCTTAACGGAAGCTTTTTTGTTTATATTATAAAACCAAAACGATTTATATTTTTTGTTGTATTAACTATTATATCAGGTATTTGGTATCGATTTAATTATAAAAAATTTTTTAAGAAAATTTAGATGAAATTTTCTTATCAATATTTTTAAAGCTATTCTCAAAAAACTCTATCAGTTTATCTTTCAATAAAACTTTATCAATAGATTCAATCTCAGGTTTCAAAGTCTGTATAGTTTTTTTATTAAAAATTATAAAAATTTTCCGATATTTTCAATCAATAGGTTTCAAATGAAGATCATTAACTCTTATCCGATCATAAATTATTCTTTTTATAAAATTTCTTAAAGTAGCTTTTTTGGTCAATTTAACTGGTGGTAAAAATCAAAATTGATTATATTTCCTATTTGGCCGTTGAGGCCATACAAAAAAACTAAAAAATTTTCCTGGAATAACTTTTTGTTTCCTAAATATGAAATTTACATCTTTTCTAGTAAGTTTATATTTTTTAGCAAGCATTTAAAACAATCATCTATTAGCTTGTAAAGCCTTTTGAATATCATCTTTGATATCAGGATAAAGCTCTATTAGTTTATCCAAACTATCCACTATCTTTAAACCATATTTTTGAGCTTTTTGCAATTTACTACCAGGATCTTGTCATACCAGTATAAAATCTGTAGTTCTTTTAGGTTGTTCATCCCATACTGCTCAATATTTTTCTAAAATTTCTACTAACTTTGACCTAGGAATAGGAAATTTACCAGTAATACTAAAATGAATACCTTCCAGTGGCAGTTTTTCTCCCTTCTGATGTTCTAACATCTTTTCAAATTCTTCAAATATATTGAATTTAACTCCTACTTCATAAAGTTCTTTAATAACCTCCTGATTATGAGATTCATTTAAATATTTATATAATGATTCTGCAGTTTTCTCACCTATTCCATAAATAGATCAAACAAAAACTCTGTCAGATAAAAATTGTATAAATTGTCTCCGATCAAAATTTTCTATTAACTTTTTTAATTCTTCAATATCTTTTGTTTTAGACTTTAATCTATCAAATATAGCTTCTTCTAAAAGTTTTGAAGTTTTACTTCCTACATATCTTATTCATAAAGCATTAATTAATCTCCATAAAGGTCTATATTTACTTTCTTCTATCTCTTTTAAAAGATCTTCTACTCTTTTAGGCCCCATTAATGGTAAAGATAAAAGCTTAGCTTTATTTACTGGTTCTTTTAATTTATAAATATCAGCATAATGATGAACTAGACCTGCATCTACTAATAAATCTATTAATTTATCACCTAATCCCGCGATATCCATAGCTTGTTTTGAAACAAAATGTTTTAATTTTTCTTTTATCTGAGCAGGACAATTTACATTAGAACAATAAAAATAGACCTCATCAGGAAATTTTACTACTTTTCATCAACAAACTGGACATTTGTTCGGTGGTAATATCTTTATTAACGCTCAATATTTTACAAGTTGAGATAACGAATCTAAAACTTTTGACCGATTATATTCATCACTAACTAAAACTTTTATCTCTTCTGAAACTAAATCTTCTGACAAACATATTATATCTTGCTTCCACCATTTAGAAGCCATTAAAACAAAATCATCTTTAAAATTATCTACCCAAGCATTATAAACTTTAACAATAAGATCTATCAATTCTTTAAGATTAGAATATTTTTGTTTAATGTTATTAATATCATCAATACTAATGCAGACCTTAACATCTCTTTTTTCTTTTATAGGTCATACAACATATGGAATAACTTCTCATGATCTAATAACCCATACTCGATCTCCTACTCTAATATCCTTTTCTTTTATAAAATCAAAATTATGCAAAGTAGCTCTAGATACTTTTACTCCTCCTATCTCAACTGTTTCTAAATTTGCTACAGGGGTAATAATACCAGTTCTTCATACTTGAAATTCTACAGAAAGCAATTTAGTTGCTACTTGTTTAGCTGGAAATTTATAAGCTATGGCCCATCTAGGATGATGAGCTGTCATTCCCAAAAGTGGCCAAGTAAAAAGTTCATTTACTTTTATCACCAATCAATCAAATTCTATCTCTTGATTTTCAAAAAAATTTAATGTATCCTCAGAAGTACAAATTTTTACAACTTCTTCTATATCTTCAGCTACTTTCTCCCATTCAAAAACAGGTAATCATAGTTTTTTAAACCATTCTATAATATTATCTTGAGTTATATCAAAGAAACTTTTATTTAATATTTTTGTTAAATTCCAAATATTCTTTACTAAAACTTTTCAAAATTCATCTACATTTCTATATATTGTTTTAACTTCTTCTGGAAACTCCCTTTCAATATCATCAATATAATCAATATATAAAAGCTCATAAACATATATTATCAATCATCTTTTTGCTGTTTCTTTAGGATCAAGTTGTCTCAAACTTCAAGCTGCAGCATTTCTAGGATTAGCAAAAAGAGGCAATCATTGTTTTTGTCTTTCAGCATTTAATCTTTCAAAAGCTGACTTAGGCATCAAAACTTCTCATCTAATTCTTAACTCTTTAATATGCTCAGCTCCTTTCAAAATCATTGGTAAATTGTATATAGTTTTTACATTTTCTGTAACATCTTCTCAAATAAATCAATCTCATCTAGTTATAGCTTGGACAAATTTTCAATTTTTATATACCAACTCCACTGACGAACCATCAAATTTAGGTTCTATATGATAAGATATCTTTTTATTCTGATAATCTTCTGGCAATACTTTCCTAAATCACATTAATGCCCTTTCTACAAAATCTGCCCAATTTTTAATATCATCAGCGTTATAACTATTTTCTAACGAAAGCAATGGCACAATATGCTTTGCTTTTTTAAATTCTTCCTGAACCGGTATATTCAACCTTTGAGTAGGACTTTCGGGACTTATAATTTGAGGAAATTTCTTTTCTAAATCTTCCAAATAATGATAGAGTTGATCATACTGATAGTCTGATATTACAGGTTGAGCTTTTACATAATATAAATAATTATGATAATTGATAATATCAATTAAATCTTGATAAATCTTCTTTGCTGTCTCCAAGTCAATTTTGTCTATAGGATTTTCAACAATAAATTTCAAATATTTATCAGTTAATTGATTAAGTCTTTTGGTATCAAACATTTTATTTAAATTTGAAAAATTAAAAGATTTCTTTATAAAATTTTGTAATCAATTAAATTTTTATTTCAAGCTGTTAAACAATGTACAACTACAACTTTTTTCAATCTAATCTATGGAAAACTATAAACAAAGAAATTTACAAAAAACCAATTTTTGAAATAGAAATATGAAACAAAACTTTTCGATGAATTGAAAAAACTCAAAAAAAATGACCTTTTAGACTTTCTTGGTACCAAATATTAGGAATTAAATTAGAAGATTTATGAGAAAATGAAGAAAAAATACAAAATAACCTAGAAAAAATCAAAAAAGACTTTAAAAATAAATGGGGTGATATTTTTTTTCAATTTGGATTTATTGATATAATATGAATTTTCAATAGTAAACATTTCAAAGATAAAAAAATACTTAAAATACTTTCAGAAGAAAGAAAAAACCAAAATAAAAAACTTGCTACCTTCTGATTAAAACCTTCTTTTAGAGAAAATATGCCAAAAGCTACTGTTATAATTGATTTAAATCAATCTGATGATCAATTTTATAAAAATCTATCCTCTAACGCTCGTAATCATTACAATAAAGCAATAAGAAAAGGCCTATATTTTCAAATTGCTGAAAAAAAAGATTGGGAAGACTTTTACAATCTATGGCAACAAACCAGCGCTGAAAAATGATTCAATATTATACCCAAAAAACAATTTGATGAATTAAAAAATTTTCTACTAGAAACGAACTCGTGAAATCTATTTTTAGCTAAAAAAGATAACCAGATAGTAAGTGGGAGTATATGTTTGTTTGATAGAAATTTCATAATATATCTTTATGGTGCCACCAATAGACAATTTGGTAATATTGGAGCTCATCAATTTTTAAAAATAGAAATGTTTAAACGAGGTAAAAAAAACTGATTTTTACGAGTGGATCTTTTAGGTAGTCCATCATTTATAGAAAAAAACTCCCCACTTTATGGAGTGGGAAGATTTAAATGGTCCTTAGGTGGTAAACAAATAGAATTTTTAGGAAGTTACGATCTAATATTCAATCAAAACTTATATCAAATTTTCAAACTAAAGAAACAGTTATGATAACTAAAACTTTATTTTCTTTTTAAAAAACTCAACCCAACTTTGTAAATCTTGATCTAATCACTTTAGAAATTCTTTTTCTAATTCCCTTTTTGCTTCAACAGATGATGATAATTCATATATTTCTTTTATACGATTAAGAGTTATCTTCAAAGTATTTAAAAATTCCTTAAACTTTTCATTATTTATATCCAACTTCAATTCGTTATTTACAACGATTATTAAATTATTATCTACTAAAACTTTGAAAATATAGCCACTGAGTACCCAATAAGGTTTACTATGAGGTTTGTCCCTTGAAGGAATTCTTCTAACAAAATCATAGATAACAAAATAAATTAAATTTTCTATCTCCTTTTTAGTTAAATCTTCAAAATTATTATAAATATACAAAAAATAATAAAGAGTTGCCTTAAGTTCTTCTAAAATACTATCATATTTGTGATCTAAAAATAAACTATGTCCAAACTCATGATATTTTACCTCATCAAAAACAATGTTTTTAAAAATTTCCTTATCAATTTTTAATCATAATTGTGATAAGTATTCATCAGCTTTATCAACCATTTTAAGATTTCTACTTTTGATCAAGTATATAATCTTTCAATGTTTATCAGATAAATTTTTATTATTTGGGAAAGATCTTCATAAAACTTTAGCAAAACTTGTCCGTCAACTACCTAATATCAATTCAGTATAATAAAAATCTATTTTATCCATACCATAAGAACTTCAAAAATATTTTTTAGACAAATTTTCTATCTGCTGTTTCTCACGATTATCCGTAGATTCAATAAGATGAATCTCAATTTCAGGATCAATAAAATTTTGATGATAATAATTTTCTAAAGGTAATAAAAACTTTATATTATTTTCATCATTTCTTTTTTTCCAACTTGGGATAACATTATTTTCTTCTAATTCAATGTAACGATTATAATCTACACATCACCTCAATATTAAATCTACAAATCATAAAAAAGCTCCTTTTAAGTAAATATTATTAAATCTAAGAAATTCTTTTCTAACTTGCTCTAATTCTTTTTTACTAACAAATGCAGCATAAGAAACTATTTGTCAATTCAAGACTCCTCAGTAATAAACTTGTTTGCCAAAATTTTTATCTGTCACTTTATCTATTTTTTCTTCCCAGTCAATAAAAATAGTATCAAAAATTTCTAAAAATCCTGATTCAATCAAATTTATTAAATCTGATATCTCTTCTTCTTTTAAAAAACTATTAAAATATCCTTCTTTTTTCAACAAAGATAAAATAATTTGCCTTATATATCTTTGCTTTAACATAATAAGTTCTCTTATCTTTCTTCTTCTCCATTTTATTATTTGATCCTTTTGTTGCTCTGACAATTCCTTTGAATTTTTTATCACATCTTCATATACTCAGATAGCTCAAAATCTATTTTCCTTAAAGGCATTTTTAAAATTTTCATCAAATCATTCTAATAATGCTTCCATCTCTTCGTTCACATATTCTTCAATTTCCTTTATCAAAATACCCAACTCATCAAAATTTTCTGGTTTTTTAAATTCCTTTTTTAGCAAATTTGATAAAATCTTTTTAAAATCTACATTTTTTCAAATTCTTTCCTTTTCAAAACTAAGTATCAATCTTTGTAAGTCCTTTTCCATTAAAAATAAATTTAAAAAATAAAAACCTTAACAAAAATTAAACTTATTTTATATGATTCTTATCCTTTGTCAAATTTTTATATATCAAAATCAAAACACCTATTGTCAAATATACATCTACTAAATTGAAAACAGGCCAAAAATGTAAATCTATAAAATCTCTTACTCCTCACAAAAAAATCCTATCATTTACTTGCTATTACAACTATTTAACAATTTCTCTTGAATTTTTTATCAAAATTATTTATCCTTAAAATTAAGTATTTTTATCTTATTTATTAATAGTTTCACTATGACTACTATCATACAACAAACTAAGCAAATTATGATGCTAGTAATATTCTTATCTACGATATTTTTATTAAATTATGCTAATGCTGCCAAAATAACTATAAATATTCCCACTAATACCAAAGAAATTAAAATATATTTCAAATCTTGAGATAAAATCTATCTAACTAATAAATCAAATAAAGATTTAGTCGTAAATATCTTTTCAGGCAAAAACTTATCAGATACACTTATAAATAAATTTATATTAAAACCTTACGAAAAGAAAATAATAGATATAAATTTAAACAATATACATAATTACAATTCTTATAATGAACTATATTATGTAATAAAATACTTTCCTGTTTTAGACCTTTTAAGCAAGGAGAAAACCTTATTACTAACTTTAATAATAAGTAACTCAACTATCAACAAATATAAACCTATCTTAGATAAAATATTAATAAAAATTAAAAAAATGTCTAAAAGTAAGCAACAAAATTTATTAAATAAAATTCTAAACATTGAAGAAGTATTAAAAACTTCTAATATAAATCCCCATAAAAAGAATACTTATTTAACGGTATTAGAATACTTAAAAGTTAATATTAAAAAAATGTTATATACTGAAAACTTTATCAATAATCCTGAAAGAAATAATAACAACATATATTCATTTGATAAATTTAAAATATTAAACGATAATTGAAAAGAACTAGAGTTATTTCTTCCATGAAAATCAAAATTTTATATACCTTTTCGGTGAAGATATATTAAAAAATATAAAATCGAGAAATGAAACAAAAACATAAAAATTAAAGTATGGAATGTTTGTAGACAAAAATTTGATATAATAGATCAAATTAACAATAATCTAAATAAGTGTAGACAAAATGTATATACATTTATAAATGATTGAAATACATACACTAAGTTAAAAATTTATACTAATAAAAAAGAAGAATTTTATTATAAAAATGGACGGAATTTACTATATTTAAAAAACGATTATAATATAAAAAAACTATTAGATACATTTGATATACAAATCTTATCTTTCAGGAAATATTGAAAAAATTATTACTCTTGAATTAATGAACCAATATATACTAGAGAAAAATTATTAAAAGATAATTTACATTTCGAGGAACCATTAAAAGGTAAAATAATATGGTGATACTCTAAAGGTAATATACAGAAGACTTTGTATATGAAAGATTCATCAAGAACAACTATTAATAATGGCAAGAAAGAGAAAAAAAATATAATAAAAGAAAATTCTGAAAATATTACAATTACACCACATAGTATGATATCTATTGGATTTTATAGAAAAATAAAAAAAATTAACATCATCAAGGGAAATGTAAAAAATATAAAACTTCAAATATGGAATTGATGTACCCAAAAATATGAATTTATGAATGTTAGAGATTTATCAGAAAATACACGAAACGAATGTTATTGAAATGTGATAGTGATAAAAAATTACTCTTGAGAGCCAGCAATAATAAATATATCTCGATGAGAATATATAAAAAATATATGTTTATATTATTGAGTTAATTATGTTAATCTAACTTACTATAATACAAATCAATTTATAAAATTGCTTAAGGAATATAAAATATTAGATTACAATGTATGGACAAACAAAAAAAATTACACAATTAAAAAAGAATTTGATAACTCTAAACATTATCCATGATATTACCCTTCCCCATGGGGATGAACATATATAAATTATCAAAATAAAACTCTACTAAAAGAAGCTAAAGAAGAATTATTAAAATACATAAACTGATGAGAAAATTTATTCATAAATATTAATCTCGATAATCGAAAATATTGTATAAATCTCAATATAGATAAAGTAAAAACATTAGAAAATTATAAAAATTGCGAATGATTAAAACCTTTTATATATGACAAATCTTTTAAATGTTTGGGAAAAGGTTATGGGATTAAAAATGGATTCATTATAGTAGATAGTGCTGTAAATTTGAAAGGTTGTTATGAAAGTTTTGTAAAAAATAAATATAAATGTATAGTTAAAATATGAGATTTTTATGTATCTCCTGCCTATGTAGAAAAACTTGAATGTAAAAACATTCCTGAGTTATATAAATACAACAATGGTGATTGTAAAAAAACTTTCAGAAAAGCAACAATTACATGTAATAATTTTTCTTCTATTATAGGAATAGGTCTACGAAGATTACCAACATTATCAGAGATGCAAACTATGCATAACCATAAACATTTAATATATGATTTACATTCTTGGTATTATTGGAGTAAAAGCAAAAATTACCGAACTACTAATCGTTATACCAAAAAACCTATCTATCTTCATTATTGATTTAATATAATAGAAAACAAAAAAAATCTATTTTTAGATAGCAATTTTCTTAACGCTCGTTGTGTTTTTAATATAAAAAGCAAATAACAACTTATCTAGAATATAATTATAAATATAAAATTTTACATATCAAAAACATTATTTTCTTCACTAAAATAAGAAAAAAATAAATAAAATATTAAGATATTACGTTTATCAATTTGTTTACATTATTATTGCTATTTCTAACATATTATTCCCACTCAAAGTTATTTTTATATAATTTACATCATTATTATTCACTACAACAATTTTCTAATTAAATTTTTCACATTTTTGCTATAACATTATAGATATTTATCATAGGTAAAAATATCGCCAAAATTAATGCAAAGACTAATAATCAAACAATTAAAATAATAAACGGCTCTAATAAATTTTGTAAATTTTTTATTATAAAAGCTAAATCTTTTTTATATCTTTCTCAAGATTCTAAAAGAATTGATGATACTTGTCATGTTCTTTCTCAAATATATATGTTATAAGCTATATCAATAGGTATATAATCGTTAGCATAATTTACTATGCTATCCTCAATATCATATAAACCTATTGCTTGAGATAAAAGTTTTCAATGTTCCACTTCAAATCTAATCCTTTCAATCTCTTTTTTATATAAAATATTTTGTAAACCATCTTTAATTAAATCAAGACTAGTCAATATAGGTACTCAATTTTTCAATAAAATTCACAAATTATAAAAAATATAAATAATATATTTTCTTCTCACTATTTCTTTAATAACTGGCAATTTTATCGCCAAATACGAAAATACATACTTTCATACAATCGTTGAAGCTAAAAATCTAAACAAAATAATAATTATTAAAATAGCTATAGATATATACAACCAATTAACTCTGACAAAATTAGATAACTCAATAATAACTCTAGTTATAAAAGGTAACGGAACATTTACTTGTTTAAAAAATACAATAAATTTAGGAATTAAAAAAATTAATAATAAGGAAAATATAATGATAGACAAAATTATCACTATTATAGGATATGTCAATACTGATTTAATTTGTTTTCTTCTAAGTTCCTCATCTTCTATTCTTTCTGTAATAACAGAAAATACTTGAGGTAAAGTACCTGTCTCTTCTCAAATTTTTATCAAAGAGATATCCATACGACTAACATTAGGATAAAGCAATAATACCTCTGATAACTTCAATCCATTTTCTATTCATTTCTTCAATCAACTATAAAATTTTTTGGCACCTAAACTTTTAGCTTGGTTATAAATAATAGAAAGTGCAGTTTTAATATCCACATTAGCATTTAAAAACCAACTCATTTTTTTATAAAATTCATTAATATCCTTTTTTGAAGGTTGAACAAATTTATACAAAAATTTCTCTATATTGTGTTTTTTATTCTTTTTAATTTTTTCTTTTACTTCTTTTTCTTTTAGTTTTAAAATTTTCTTCATTAACTTAACTAATTCTTTTTTCTCTACAAAAGGATATTTTTTTAACAAACTATTTATCTTTATTAAAGCCTGCTCATATTGTTTAGAATCTATAAGTAATTTTAAACTATCTAATTCCATTTGATATTCTTTTCTCTGTTTATTTTTCAAATCTTCTAATTTCTTTTTTAAGAATTCTTTTTCTAATTTTGCTAATTTTTTATCAAAATATTTAAACTGCTCTTTTACGAATTTTATTACAACTAATCAATCATCATAATTTCATTCTTTTAATAACTTCTTCAAAGCTTTATATATTTGCTTTTTTTCACTTTCAGACAAAGTAACATTATCTACTGGTTTTTCTAATAATCATACTAATTCTAATTTCTTTAAAGTTTCTTCAATATCCCTTAACTCTATTGTCTCTAACAAAGTTTTAGCTTTTAATTTTTCAATTTGATCTAAATATTTATTTAGATTTTTATCATCTGGATATTCTTTTAAAGCCTCTAAAAGTTCATAAATAGCGGCATTATAATCTCATATATTTATTAAACCTTCTATTTTATTTATAGTAGACCAATATTTTAACTCCTGTCTCAACCTTTCTTCTTCTTCATTTCTGGAACTTAAAAATTTTTTAATCTCTTTTTCGTACTTGATTATATCTCTTTTTGCATTTGGAAATTTAACTTTAAATTCTTCAAAAAGCTCCTGAGCTTTATCTATTAATCATTTGTCTAAATACCAATCAAGCCAATATCTATATCATTCAATAGAAGAAATTTTTTTTATACTATATTTATAAGGACTTTTTTTGTAATCTTCGATAAATTTTTTAAGAAAAATAATAATTTGTTCTATATTTTTTTTTGCCGATTTATCGGTACTAGAATAATACTTCTTCTCTAAACTATCTATTAGCTGATTAAATTTTCAATTAACAAATAAACCTATTTCTTTTGTGGAAAAAAAGTTTATATTATTTTTTATAAAATTAACAACACTGTCCAATGTCATAAAATTAATCTTTATATGGTAAAACTTTATCCAAGGTAGTATATCAAAGTATTACTTTTATTAGTCAATCTTGAAAAAGTGTTAAAAATCATTTTTGAATCATTAAATCTTCAAATAATTTTTCATTTAATTGTCATGAAGATATAAATTTAGAAAAGTCTTTATCTATATAAATAACCTCATGTAATCATAGTCTTCATTTATATCAAGAATTAAAACATTTTTGACATCAAACTGGTTTTTTAAAATTTCTTTTTTTTATTGAATTATAAATTGGTCACAAATACTTCTCAAATATTTTTTCTTCTTCTGAAGAAATTTTAGTAGATACCGCACAATCACACAATTTCTTAACTAATCTCTGAGAAACTATTAATTTCAAAGCAGATGCAACCAAATAAGGTTCTAAACCGAAGTTTAAAAGTCTTTCAATTACTCAAATTCATCTATTTGCATGAATTGTTGCTAAAACTAAATGTCAGGTAAGTGCAGCTTCCATAGCTAATTTTGCTGTTTCCAAATCACGAATCTCTCATACTAAAATAATATCAGGATCTTGCCTTAAAAGTGATCTTAATCAAGAAGAAAAAGTATATCAAATACTAGGATTAATTTGAGATTGGTTAATACCTGGTAAAGTATATTCAACAGGATCTTCTAAAGTACTTATATTATATTTCTTAGGATCAAAATAATTTAACATAGCATAAAGTGTTGTAGTCTTTCATGAACCTGTAGGTCAAGAAACAAGAATTAATCATTCTTTATGATTAAGTCATTTTTTTATTAATTTAAGATTAATATTTAAAAATCCCAAAGATTCTATATTCAACAAAGAATAATCTTTCTTTAAAATTCTTAATACTATCTTCTCTCCAAAAAGTGTTGGGAAAGTAGAAACTCTTATATCTACATCTTGTCATTTATAAGAAAAAATTATTTGTCAATCTTGAGGTAATCTTTTTTCATCTATTTTAATAGAAGCTAATAGTTTGATACGTGAAACCAAAGCTTCAAAATAGTCTTTTCATATATCATAAAATATATATAAATCTCCATCTATACGAAATTTTATTATTACTTTATCTTTTTGAGGTTCTATATGAATATCAGAAGCATTATATTCTATAGCCTCTGATATTAAGTTATCTACAAAACTTTTCATATCGTCTATTATTTTTATTTGTTTTACATCAGACATTGTATTAACCTTTATTTTTTAAAAATTTTTTTTTCTAATATAAATAATCAATATTTATACTGATAAAAATCTATTTCATTTTTAATCAATCTATATGTTAAAATATTCAATCTAATCAAAAGATTTCTTTTCTTTTCCAAAGGAATATCTTTTAATCCCATTATAAAATTAAATTCGCTAGAATAATATGTATAAAATTGCTTACTATTTCATTTAAATTCTTGCTCTTTTATCAAATTAAATAACTCTTTCTCTTTCGATGATTTTTTTTCCTCATTTTTAGTAAAATCTAAATTTAACACATTTGCCATATATAATTTTATTTTATTTTTTAAAACTTCCTTATTCAAAAAAATATAAGTTGTCAAAGCAAAAAAGAATAATAACAAGAAAATTAAAAAAGCATATTTTAAATATTTTTTTCTCTGCTCTTTTTTTTCGAGCGATTTAACAATTTTATATTTTTCTAAATCTTGTTCAGTAATATCAGGTTCTAGTCATTGTGTAGCCACTTTTACAATAGGGTCATCATATAACTGTTCTTTATCGTTTATTACTTCCTTATTTTCATAATTATTGTTATCCACTATATTTTCTTTTTTATCATCATTTTCAGAATTAATCTCATTTATATTAGACAAACTAATATCTATAATATCATCTTCAAACTCACTTTTTTTATCTCAATTTTCTAAATTAGATAATAATATTGTATCTTTGTTATTCTCTTTTTTAACCCCATCAAACATTTTTATTTCTTAGATTATAAATATAAACTTATACTAAATTATAATCCTTTTTTAAATCTTGTCAAATTTTAAATAGATTTAACTCGATAAATTTCAATAAATTAGACAATTTTCGTAAATTCATTTTCTCTTGAAATGATATATTAAATAGAATATAATTTTTATACGATAAAATAATTTTACAAAGTTAACTAACTAAAAATGAACAAAAAAGCCTTTACTCTTATCGAACTAATAGTAGTAATA
>Ga0256836_1000554_pt1 | contig 19017 bp, 20 predicted proteins | sample 4561380metaG_FD_185974 | JGI IMG/M metagenome (GOLD analysis project Ga0256836, IMG submission 185974) | Hydrothermal vent microbial communities from Guaymas Basin, Mexico - 4561-380 | ecosystem: Environmental > Aquatic > Marine > Hydrothermal vents | place: Mexico: Guaymas Basin | collected...
TTTCAACGGGATTGGATTTTGATACAAAACCGTCGGCGTTAAGGCTTTTAGCCATTTCTTCATTTGATTTTCCGCTCATAGAGGAATTAACTATTATAGGAATATCTTTATAAGAAGAGTTTTTTACCTGTTTTATCACCTCAAAACCGCTTTTTTTAGGCATTTCCAAATCGGTAATAATAGCGAATATTTTTTCTTTAGGAATTGAGAATATAAAATCAATCAACTCTTCCCCGTTTTTAAACAACATATATTTAACGCCAAGTTTTTTCATAATTCTTTCCATAACATTTAACACCGATTTTGAATCATCCGCCACAAGTATATATTTGTCTTTTATACCAAGCTCTGTTACAACATCCATCTCTTTTAATTTAGCTTCCTCTATACCGAAAGCCTCATCCACCATCTTTTCCATATCGACAATTTGAATAATTTTATCTTTTTCTTTAACATATCCTATAATCTTTTGATGAGAAGAAATATTATCGTTTCTTACAAATTCATCCCAGCTTTTTATTAAAAGACCGTAAGCCTTATATATCCTAACGGCTACCAAAACCCCGCTAAAATCACAAATCATTACCAAATAATCTTTACTTTTAATCCCATACTCACTCAAATCCTTATTTGTCCCGTCATAAAAAAACCACTTTCTCAAATCCACTACGGGGATGGTAATATTTCTTACATTGATAATTCCCTCAATAAAAGGGACTTCACTGCCTATTTCAACTACTTTTCCCTGATATTTTAAAATTTCTTTTATTTTAAAAATATTCATCGCATAAACATCTCCGTTTTCTTCGAGGGAAAACGTAAAAAACTGAACTTCGTTTCTTAAATGTAAAGAGGTAATGGCTTCAATCTGATTCATGGGTGTCCTTTATTTTCAGTAATGCTTCGCTGAGTTTCGCCGCTTTTTTAGGCTCCATTTTAGCAAATATTTTAGCAACCGTTTTTGGAGGGAGTTTTTGTAAAATTTCCAACGCGTCTTTTTCTTTCATAGTCTGTAAAATATTAGCTGCATTATTGGGTCTCATTTTTGCATAACTTTGAGCAACTTTATCAAGTTTGGCTTTTTTTATGGCTTCAAGTATTTTTTTGTTTTCTTTAACAAGTTTTTGAATAAGTTTTTTTTCTTCTTCTATTTTTTTTAAAGTGGCGTTAATTTCCTCTTCTTTTTTTTTAAGCTTTTCCTCTTTTTTCTTTATAAGGGCCATATAAGTGTTTTTTAAAGCTTCTAAAGCCTCTTTTTGTTCGAGGATTTTTTCGGCTTCAGCTTCAAGCTCCGCTTTTCTTTGGTCGAATATTTCATAACAGTCAAGCAGCTTTTGTTTATCCACGGCAAAAACAAAAACGGGAAGAAGAATAAAAAAAACAGACCTTTTAATAAATTTCACCTAGAATATCCCCCACTTCCACATAATCTTTCTGATTTAAATATTTAAAATGCTCAGGTCCAAAAAAGAGCAAAATAGAACTACCAAACTCAAACCTGCCCAGCTCATCGCCTTTTTTCAATTTTACAGGAGTTTCATATTCAAAAGTTATAACACTCTCATAATCTTTTTGAAGTCTTTCATCAAAATTCATATGAATTTTTCCCACAATCATAGCCCCTACAGCCACAAAATAAAAATACCTCTCTTTTTTGTCTTTACATTTTAAAACAATTCTTTTATTTTTTGGAAAAACCAATTCCTTTTCAAGCTGAGAAGGTTTAACGGGCTTAAGCTCACCCGGAATATAAGTAGCTTTTACTATTTCCATATCAACAGGGACATGATATCTGTGATAATCCCTTGGAGAAAGATAAAGATTTATAAAATATCCTCCATTAAGTTTAGTTTCATAAGGAATTAATTCTTTTAATTTATATTTTTTACCCTTTATCTGATAAACATATCCATCTTCTATCTCTCCATCGGCTATCACCAAAGAATCGCTAGGACTTACAACAATATCTTCATCCTCATAAAATTCGATATATTTTTTATGGCGAATAAAAAGGTCGTTGAGAGTCGGATATTCACAAGGGTCCTCGGGTGTATATTCGCTCATATCTATATCAAAAAATTTTACATAAAGTCTGTTTATAAAACATTGAATGGATTTTGGAAAAGAAGTTCTTGCTATTTTAACAACTATTTTAGAAAGCAAACGGGAGGGGTTCATATCAGTTTTACTCCTTTTAATCCTTTTCTTATCTCTCCAATAACATATCCGTCACTTAAAGACAACACTTTATCCACATTTTTATTATCAACCGCCAAAATCATTCCTACACCCATATTAAACGTTCTAAACATTTCATTTTCATCTACATATTTTTTCATAAACTCAAATATCGGAAGGATTTTTATTTTATCTTTATAAACAACCGCTTCCAAATCATCCCGAAGCACTCTTGGAAGATTTTCTACAATTCCTCCTCCGGTAATATGAGCCAAAGCGTTTATAAAAGGTTTCAGTTTTTTAAAATCTTTTACATAAATTCTAGTAGGAGTCAGCAAAATATCAATAAGTTTTTTTCCGTCAATTTCATCATCAAACTTCATTCCAAGCTTTTCAAAGAAAAGTTTTCTTACAAGCGAATACCCGTTTGAGTGAATACCGCTGCTTGGAAGGGCAATTAAAACATCTCCTTCTTTTACTTTCGGATTAAGTTCGTCCTCTTCTGCTATTCCCACGGCAAATCCTGCCAAATCAAAATCATCTTCGCTATACATTCCAGGCATTTCAGCGGTTTCTCCACCGATTAAAGCACATTCAGCCTGTTTACAACCTTCGGCTATCCCTTTGATTACATCGGCAGCAGCGTCAACATCCAGTTTTCCGGTGGCATAATAATCGAGGAAAAAAAGCGGCTCACCAAAATTACAAATTAAATCATTAACGCACATAGCTACCAAATCAATTCCGACCGTATCGTATTTTTTCGCATCAATTGCAAGTTTAAGCTTAGTCCCAACCCCGTCCGTAGCTGATAAAAGAACGGGTTTTTTATATCCCTGAGGCAGTCTAAAAGCTCCGGCAAAACTGCCTATACCTCCAACTACATTTTCATTAAAAGTCTCTTTTACTACGGGTTTTATTCTCTCTACCAAAGAATTTCCCGCATCAATATCAACTCCCGCTTCTTTATAACTGATTTTCATGGTTTTCTTCCTTACATTCGCAATAACAGCTTCCGAATATTTTTTGCAAAATCACAGTCGAAGGACAAAAATCAAAAATGAAATGAATAAAAAGCATAACCGACATAAACGCCAAAAGAGCAAGTCCCGCTACGCTGTATCCTTTTGCCAAAAGCATTAAAATAAGAAGCAAAAACATACTCATCATAAGTCTTTGAACTCTCTCCGCACACCACAGTTTTTTTGCTTTCATTTGTCTCCTTTAAAATATAACTTCATTTACCTGTTTCATTTTTTCACCAGCCAGTGCTTTGGCTTTTTTATTTCCTTCTTTAATTATATCTAAAATATCCTCATTTTTTAATTGCGCTTTTTTATCTCGAATAGGTCCTACTATTTTTTCTATATTAGCTGCACATCTTTTTTTACATTCCACACATCCTATAGAACCAGCCTTACAAGCATTCTCTATTTCATTAACTTCCTCAGGGGATGAAAACGCTTTATGATATTCAAAAACAATACAAACCTCAGGATGCCCAGGGTCTGTTTTTCTTATTCTTGCCGGGTCTGTTTTTGCCTGTCTGACTTTAGCCCATATTTCTTCAGGCGTTTCATCAAGATAAATGGCGTTATTAAAACTTTTACTCATTTTTCTTCCATCCAGCCCCGGAAGTCTTGGAACTTCGGTTAACATCTCTTTAGGCTCTTTAAAAATTTCTCGTTTATAAAGATAATTAAACCTGTTTACAATATCCCTAGCAAGTTCCAAATGGGGTTTTTGGTCTTCTCCGATAGGCACCAAATCGGCATCATAAAGAACTATATCAGCCGTTTGAAGCACCGGATATGTTAAAAATCCGGCATTGTTTTTTTTCTTATACTCTTCTTGCTGCATAGCGTCTTTATAAGTAGGATTTCTCTCAAGCCAGCTAACAGGGGTTATCATATTAAAAATCAAATAAAGCTCGGCATGTTCTTTTATTTCGCTTTGAATAAAAAGAGTGGCTTTTTGAGGGTCTATTCCGCTTGCTATCCACTCTTTTATAAGTTCTATACTTTGAGCTTTCAAATCTATATCTTCGTCAAATTTGGTAGTAAGCGCATGCCAATCGGCTACAAAAAAGAAACTGTCATATTCGTTTTGCAATTTTTTCCAATTTTTTAAAACTCCTATATAATGTCCTAAATGAAGTTTTCCAGTAGGTCTCATTCCACTAACTACTCTTTTCACTTTTTCCCTTTTTCTCTTGGTATTAATACAATAGGCGTACCTGTAAAATCTTCTTTTTGCCTTAAGAAGTTTATCAAATATCTCTCATAAGAAAAATGAAGTTTCGGTTTATTCATAACAAGAGCGATTGTAGGAGGCTTGATTCCAAACTGCGTCGCATAATAAATTTTAATTTCCCGCCCTCTTATATCGGTTGGAAGTTTATGTCTTTGGGTAGCTTCTTTTATCCATTCGTTAAGTTTGGAAGTAGGTACTCTTTTTATATAATTCCCGTATACGTAAATAATTTTATCTTTAAGTTTATCAATATTTCTTTTTGTTTTTGCACTGACAACCATAAAAGGGGCATAATACAAAAATTTAAACCTGTCTCTTACATCGGCTTCAAATTTTTTATAATCCATTGAAGCTTCATCCCACTTATTCCCGACTATAATACATGCGTTTTTATGTTTTTGAATAAGACCTCCGATTTTTTCATCAAGCTCTACTATTCCGTTTTTTGCATCCAAAACCAAAATGGCTACATCGGCTTCTTGCAAAACCTTTTCCGTTCTCATAAGGGCATATTTTTCTATATCTTTAATTTTACCTCTTCTTCTGATACCGGCGGTATCTACAAACGTTATATGATAACCGTTGTAATAAATAGTTTCGTCAATAGGGTCTATAGTGGTACCGTCCATATCACTGACAATCGCCCTCTCTTCCCCCACAAGAGCATTTAAAAGCGAACTTTTTCCGACATTTACACGTCCCACAATCGCCACTTTTATTTCTTTAAGGTTTTCTAAATCTTCTTTATTCTCTTCTTCACTGAATAATTCCTCAAGGGGAATATCTTCTTCTATAGCAGTGGCTTCCTGAATGACTTTAGGTTTTTTGGGAACAAACTCTTTTATCCTCTCAATCAGTTTTCCAACCCCTCTGTTATGCGCAATAGAAATAGGATAAATTTCATCGGCACCCAATTCATAAAAGTTGTAAACACCCTCCATCAATTTATCGTTGTCAACTTTGTTAACGACTAAAATAAGAGGTTTTTTTAATTTTTGAAGAGTTCTGAAATATTTAATCTCATCTTCATCAGGAATAGTTCTTCCATCAACCATGTAAAGAATTACATCGGCTTCTTTAGCCACATCAAGAGCTTTTTGTTTTACTTTCTCAAAAAGTTCGTCTCTTTCTTCAAGACCTCCGGTATCAAGAAGTATAATATCTTCCAAATCGTCATCAAGGGAAATTTCCCTTTTTTTTATATCCCTGGTAGTCCCGGCTTTATCACTGACAATAGCGTCTCTTTGTCTGAGAATTCTATTGAAAAAACTGCTTTTTCCAACGTTTGGTTTACCTAAAATGGCTATTTTTAACATTTGTCTAAATCCTTTTTACAACTAATTTCTAAAAAAACTCCTGTTTCATCAAAAAACTCTATTTTTTTATTTTCCCAAGAAGATTTAACAGTCACTTCTTTATCAAAACAAACAAAACATTCTTTAATATTTTTAAATTTAAATAAATCTATACAACTTTTTAATTGAGAAATGGCTTTATCTAATCTTTTTTTTCTATTTTTTGGCTTTACATCGGTTTTTAATTCTACTAAAAAAAATTGATTATTAACTTCAAAACCAAAATCACATCTTTCCTCACCTTTACTATCTAATAAACAATTATCTATTGCCAAAAACATTACTTCTTTTTGAAAATTATTAATAATCTCAAATCCTTTAATCTCACACTCTATTATATCATCTTTTATTTTTGCAATTTTATCTTCCTCACACTCATAAATAAAAATATATTTTTTTTTTGTTAATTGCTCACAACTCACTTTTTAGCTCTTTTATATATATCTTTAAGTTCATCAAAAATATCTTCAAATTCACTTGAAACATCATCAAGTAAATTATCATCAAGTAAACTTCCATTAAAAAAAGATTTAACTTCTCCATTCTCAAAATAATAAGCACTAAATTCTTTTGGATTTATCCAATATTTTCTATCAACAATTTTATTAACTTCATCAGCTATTTTATTAGACAAATTTCCTACTTTATAAGCAAACAATAGAATGTTTAAGGCATACAACACATATGGAGAATGTGTTACAAATAAAACACTATCTGAATTTTCTATCATAAATTTTACTATTTCAAATTGCTCTTTTGGAAATAAATTAAGTTCAGGTTCTTCTAAAATATAATTTTTTTTAGATTTCATATTTAAATAATCCACTGTCAAATAAAGAGGTAAAATTGTCTGAATTCCACTCGAAGCATTTTTTAATGTAATAACATTATCTCCTATAAAAATTTTATCTTCTTCATTTTCAAATTTATAGACTACTCCTAAAATATATTTCTCTTTTATTTTATCTTTTGCTAATCTAAATTCAGTAGCAAACTCACTCACATATTGAGGAAGAGGTATTTTAGATGACATTAAATTAATTCCATAAGAAGAAAAAAAAGGCACCAAACTTCTTTCTACCGGAATATAATAAGAATTTTTTCTAATAAACATTACTTCTAAAAGTTCTTGCAATTCATCACTAATTGACCCTTTCAGAACTTTATTCATACCATTTTTTTTTAATTCTTTTATAACTTCCTCAAATATATCAAGTAATTTTTTATTATCTTTCCTATCAGTTTTGTATTCTAAAAGACTATTTTCTTTTATAAATTCTTTTAAACCATAATCTTCAAATCCTTCATTTTCTCTTTTAATTTGTAACAATTTAGCCGCAATACTTTTCCCTGTCCCATTTTCTCCAATAAAAACATTTATTTTCTTTATGTCTATTTCTGCTTCTTTTAACGGACCGACATTTTTTATATAAAGATATTCATTCATTTAAATACTATCCTTATAACTTATCTTTTTGCTTAATAAATCTTTCATATGAATATAATTATTAAGAGCATTTATATACGCTTTAGCGCTTGCAAGCATCGTATCAATACTAAGCCCATGCCCCATAACGGCCGGTTTGTTTTCGTCAAACACAACTTTTACCATCACTTTTGCCAGAGCGTCTTTCCCTTCGCTTACAGCTTCAACCTTGTAATCCATAAGTCTTCCGTTAATACCGCTTATTCTGTCTATTACCTTAAATATAGCATCAATAGTCCCTTCTCCTATTGCCGCATCGGTATAAATTTTATCTTCAAACTTTATTTTAGCGGCGGCACTTGGCATACCTTCGCTGCAATCACTAAGCTGTAATGAAATAAGTTCATATACCTTAGGGGTTTTATCGCTTGCTTCATTCATTATAGCCAAAATATCTTCATCGTATATCTCTTTTTTCTTATCGGCCAGTTTTTTGAATTTCATAAATATTTCATTTAGTTCTTCTTCGTTTATATCGGTAAATCCAAGCTGTTCAAGTTTTTTCTTAAGTGCATGACGACCGCTGTGTTTTCCAAGCACTATCGTATCTTTAATATCAAGCCCGATATCCTCCGCGCTCATAATTTCATATGTCTGTTTATGTTTAAGCACTCCGTCTTGATGAATACCGCTTTCATGAGCAAAAGCGTTTCTTCCCACAATAGCTTTATTAGGCTGCGGTTCAATTCCTGTAACGCTTGCCACAAGACGGCTTGTCGGATAAATCTCTTTTGTGTTTATTCTCGTATCAATCCCCTCAAACAAATCGCGTCTAACCTTAATAGCCATGACAATCTCTTCAAGTGCCGCGTTTCCTGCTCTCTCACCAAGACCGTTTATAGTACATTCAACCTGTCTAGCCCCGTTTAAGATACTGTATAATGAATTAGCCGTAGCAAGTCCAAGGTCGTTATGACAATGAACGCTAAAAGTAATGTCTTTTGGAAAATAATCGACAAGTTCTTTAATCATACCTCCCATTTCATGAGGAAATCTGTATCCTACGGTATCCGGAATATTGATGGTTTTAGCTCCCGCTTCAATAACGGCGCTTATTATCTCTTTTAAAAAGCCCATTTCACTTCTTCCGGCATCCTCACAGCTAAACTCAACATCATCTACAAATGTCCTTGCATATTTAACGGCCTCAACTGCCCTTTTTATTACTTCATCCGGTTTCATTCTAAGTTTATATTCCATATGAATGGGACTTGTTGCTATAAACGTATGAATTCTTTTAAGAGGCGCAGGTTCGATTGCCAAAGCCGCCTTTTTAATATCGTTTTCAACCGCTCTTGCAAGTGAACAAACAGTTGAATCTTGAACTTCTTTAGCTATCATATGAATAGCTTCAAAATCCCCCGGACTTGCCGCTGCAAATCCCGCTTCAATAATATCGACTCTTAATTTTTCAAGCTGTTTTGCAACTTTTATTTTTTCTTCTATTGTCATAGAAGCACCAGGGGACTGTTCTCCGTCACGCAATGTAGTATCAAAAATTTTTACCATTTCCATTAAAAATCCTTTTATGGTTTATTCATTTTTTTTATAATTATAACTTATAACTTATTTTTTGTCAATGGAAAAATTTTATCCATTAGTTCTTTTTATCGCTTTAAAATAATTAATTACGCCTCTTATAAATCCATAAAAAACATAAACAGTTAAAATTATAGCAATTGCCTCAACAGGATACAAATATATAAAAGAAGCCACTATAATAATTAAAATCAACACTTTTAAAGCAACTTTTTTATCAAGATTTATTTTTTTAAAACTCGGATATCTAAAATTGCTAACCATCAAAAAAGCCAAAAACAACGCTCCTATCAAAATCAAAAAATCAAAATTACTTCCGTATTTTATATCAAGCATAATCCAGCTGCCAAGGACTACGGCAGCGGTTGGAATGGGAAGCCCTATAAAATACCTCGGGTCCAATTCCCCGGTGGTAACGTTAAACCTTGCAAGCCTTATAGCACCGAAAACCACAAAAAGACCGCTAACCAAAGCCCCAAACCTTCCGTAATTTTCCCCTATAGCAAAAAAAAGCATCATAGCCGGGGCCACTCCAAACGCCACTATATCGGCAAGAGAGTCAAATTCAACCCCGAATTTGGAAGCGGTATTGGTAAGACGCGCCACGCGGCCGTCAAGACCGTCGGCAATCAAAGAAAGGACAATATAAATAAAAGCTTTTTCAAACTTAGCCTGAGAAGCGGCAATAATAGCCATTACACCAAAAAAAGCGCTTAAAGCGGTAAAAAAATTAGGAAGCAAATAAGCTAAGTTAATTCTCATTCAAATACCCCAAAAGAGTCTCTCCGGCTTTTAATTTTTGAAATTCGGTTACTTTAATTATACTTTCCTTAGGCAGGTATATATCTACCTGAGAACCAAACGTTATCATACCGTATCTTTCTCCAAGTTTTACAGGTCCTAAATCCCTAAACATCACTATTCTTCTTGTAATAAACCCCGCTATCTGATTTACCACTATTTCACAGTTACCCTGTTTAAAAAGCACTCTGTTTTGTTCGTTAAGCTCACTGGCTTTTGGAGAATTTAAAGCAAGAAAAGTCCCATGAATATATTCTCTTGCACTCATTTCGCCGTATATGGGGCTTCTTTGAATATGAACATCTAAAAGAGAAAGCCTTATTGAAATTTTTACGCTATTTTTTCCGGTAATAGGAGACAGCGATTCTACTATTTCAACAACGGTACCGTCGCTTGGAGCAATAATGGCGTTTTTAGAATCATCTTCGGGAATTCTTTCGGGATTTCTGAAAAAATATACAAAAAAAGCAAACACCAAAAACCAAAAAAACTGCCATAAAAAACTGTCGGTCATCAAAAGAGAAAAAAAGAAAATAGAAAAACTACCGCCTATATAAGGATAACCTTCTTTAAGAATTATTTCCGTTTTCATTTTCACCCTCTTTTTTATTACTGCTTTCTTTTTTATCCCGGTCAATATCTTTATCCAGTTCGCCTTCTTCGAATTTTTTAATAAGTTCTCTTACTCTGCTTCCTTCAATTACTTCTTTTTCATACAGCTCCTCAACCATTTTTTCTATCACAGGTTTATATTTTTTCAAAACATTTTTAACGTGTTTATATCTCTCATCCAAAAATGTTTTTATAAATTTATCCACTTCTTCTTGAGTTTTTTCAGAATATTCCCTAGCTTGGGCAAAATTCCCTAAAAATCTGTTGGTCTGTTTCTCAAGCACCATAAGTCCGGCTACATCACTCATTCCATACATACTAACCATTGCTCTTACAATATCGGTAGCCCTTTCCAAATCGTTTCCGGCTCCTGTTGAAATTTCACCTATAAACACTTCTTCTGCCGCCCTTCCCCCAAGAAGCGTGTCTACTTCCGCGATAAGTTCTTTTTTCTGCATAAGATACTTATCCTCTTCAGGTAGATTTAAAGTATATCCCAAAGCAGCAAGCCCCCTTGGGACGATAGAAACTTTTTTTACTTTTCTGGCTTCAGGAGTCACTTCCGCAACAACAGCATGTCCGCTTTCATGGTAAGCGACTATTTTTTTGTCTTTTTCATTAAGCCTTCTGCTTTTCTTTTCAAGACCGGCTATTTGTCTTTCAACCGCCTCTACAAACTCTTCTTGATTTACTTCTTTTTTACCTTTTCTACCGGCAAGAAGAGCGGCTTCATTTACTATATTGGCCAAATCCGCACCGGCAAGTCCTGCGGTCATTCTGGCGATTTCTTCCAAATCAACGTCTTTTCCGGCCTTTATTTTTTTAATATGCACTTTTAAAATTTCAACTCTTCCTTTAAAATCTGGTTTATCAACAAGCACCTGTCTGTCAAACCTGCCTGGTCTTAAAAGAGCCGGGTCTAAAATTTCAGGTCTGTTTGTAGCGGCTAAGACAATAACGGGTTCGTTTGAATCAAAACCGTCCATTTCCGCAAGAAGCTGGTTTAACGTCTGCTCCCTTTCATCGTTGCCGCCCATAGGCCCTCCGGCGGCTCTGCTTTTTCCTATTGCGTCTATTTCGTCTATAAAAATAATACTAGGAGCCTCTTTTTTAGCCTGAGCAAATAAATCCCTAACCCTTGCAGCACCGACTCCCACAAACATTTCTATAAAACTACTTCCGCTTACCGCAAAAAAAGGCACATCCGCTTCACCAGCCACGGCTTTTGCAAGAAGCGTTTTACCTGTACCCGGGGGTCCAACCAAAAGAACGCCTTTTGGTATTTTAGCACCGAGTTCTATATATCTGTCGGGGTTTTTTAAAAAATCGACTATCTCTTTTACCTCTTCTTTAGCTTCATCGTTACCGGCTACGTCATCAAATTTCACGTCGGGTTTTTCACTTTTTATCAATCCCTTAGCGCTTCCTATTCCTAAAACTCCTCCCATGCCTTTTTGCATACGAGAGGCCAGAAACATCCATATGGCAAAAAATATAAAAATAGGAATAATCCACCCGAAAATCAAATCGCTAAGCCAGTTATTGTCATTCATAGCACCGTAAGGCACTTTATATTTATCCAGAATTTCCACTAAAGTATTATCACCCGGTACTTTTTGAACGGTTACTATTCTTCCGTCTTTCAGCTTAGCCTTAATTAAATTTCTACCTATTGCCACATACTCAAGCTTACCTTCTTTTGCAAGCGTTTTTATATCCGAATAACTTAACGCCATAACCTGACTAGTCCCGGCACTTGTCAAATTATTAACCTCGCTAACGCCGCTTCCAAGACTTCTAAACACTATAACTATCAAAACAGCAAACACAATAAAAAAAAGAAGAGGGTTTTGATTAAAAAAATTATTATTGTTATTATTTTTCTTATCCATTAATTTCCTTTCTTAAGCACCAGAGTAACCCATTCGTTATCTTTTATTTCCTCTATAAGCTTAAAATCTTTATATTTATCTAAAACCTTATTTTTATACTTATCAATTATACCAGATAAAATTAAAATGTCATTAACCCTGGCTTTAAGTTCCGGAGCTATAAAAACCAGCACATCGGCTATTATATTAGCCGTTACAACATCGTATTTTTTATCTGTATCACCCGCGCTTCCCTTCCATATTCGGTTATATTTTGCATAATTTAAATCAAAATTTTCCTTAGCTGAAGCAACCGCCAATTCGTCCGTATCGCAGGCATCCACCTCAGCGCCCAGTTTTGAAGCGACTATTCCCAAAATACCGCTGCCGCAACCGACATCTAAAAAAGAATTTCCGTTTTTTACATATTTTTTAATTGCTTTAACGCAACTTCTAGTCGTTTCATGATGTCCGCTGCCAAAAGCCAAAGCCGGGTCTATTACTATATTTATTTTTCCTTCTTTTGAGGGATACCAACTCGGATGAATATAAAACTCTTCTATTTCCACCGGTTTAACGGAGTTTTGATATGATTTTACCCAATCCCTGTTTGATTTTTTTTCTATATCAATTTTTAAATCCACAGAAACATTAAAAATTTCTTCCAACGCTTTAACGTAATTTTTTAACTCTTTTATCAAATCATCAAATCCCTCTTCGCTTCTTAAAATAAGAGTATTTCCCTTTTCTTCTATACCGTTAAAAAAACGCTCCATTAAAAAATTTTCTATCTCTTCTTTAAAAGCGGAAGGGGTGACACTCAGCTCGTAATAAAATTTTTTCATAACAGCTTTAACTGTTTTAGTTTCTCTTCTATTTTTTGAATGGTAAACGGTTTTACGATATAGTTGTTAACACCCGCTTTTACAGCTTCAAGCACGCTTTCTTTACCACCTTCAGTAGTAATCATAATAATTTTAACGCCTTTTCCTAGCTTAATGTCTTTTAAAAAATCTTTACCGCTTCCTAAAACTCCCCTTTTAACTTCATCTTCCCTTATCTTTTTAACAAGCTCAAGTCCCGTCATATTAGGCATATTCCAGTCTGTTAAAACAGCGTCTATTTCATCCCTGTGCTGTTGAAACACTTCCCATGCCTCTTTTCCGTCAGCCGCTTCCAAAATATCTTCGGGCTTAAATCCAAGCTTTACCAATGCGTTTTTAACAATTCTTCTCATTGTACCGGAATCATCGACTACAAGTAATTTTCCCATTAATACTCCTTTAAAATTTTTTCTAAATCTATTTTGCCTTCATAAAAGGCTTTTCCTATTATAACTCCGTATATTCCGTTTTCTTTAACTTTTTTAATATCTTCTTCGCTCGCGACACCGCCGCTTGCAATTACATTTTTTTTAGATGCTTTCATTATATCGAGTATAAAATCTATATTCAATCCGCTAAGTGTTCCGTCTTTAGAAATATCAGTTGCAATTATACACTCTATTTGAGAATTTTCATACATTTTAGCAAGTTCACTGGCTTTTACACCCTCGCTTTTACCCCAGCCCTCAACGGCCACAAAACCGTCTTTGGCGTCTATTCCCACAGCTATAGGATATTTATCGGCAAGTTCGATAACTTTTTTAGGCTCTCTTGCCGCAATACTTCCTAAAATCAATCTGTTTATTCCCAAATCAAGGTATTTTTTTATTGTTTCTTCATCTCTTATACCGCCGCCGAGCTGAATTTTTAGATTTGTGTTTTTTCTTATTTTTTTTATCTGTTCTATATTTTTAGGCTCTCCCGCAAAAGCTCCGTTTAAATCCACTATATGAAGCCATTCTGCCCCCATATTTTCAAAATTTTTAGCAAGTTCCCACGGCTCATCGCTGTAAATTTTAGCGCTTTGCATAAGTCCTTTAGTAAGCCTGACCGCTTTACCGTCTTTTAAATCAATCGCCGGAAAAATTATCATAATAAACTCCTTATAAATTTACAAAATTTTTCAAAATTTTAAGACCGGCATTATGGCTTTTTTCCGGATGAGGCTGAAAACCGAATACGTTGTCTTTATTTACCGCACTTACGAATTCATAACCGTAAAATGTTTTACCAATAGCGTATTTATCTTCACAAACAACATGATAAGAATGAACAAAATACAAATAAGGATTATCCAACCCTTTAAAAAGAGGTGAGTTTCCCTGAAAAAACATTTTATTCCATCCCATATGAGGAACTTTATGGTCTTTTTCTATTTTTTTATCAAACCTTACTACATCTCCCGGAATTATTCCAAGCCCTTTATGATTTCCAAATTCCTCGCTATTTTCAAATAAAAGCTGCATCCCAAGACATACGCCTAAAACATATTTACCCGTCTTTACGAAATTTTTCATAGCCTCATCAAGTCCCGTTTCTTTTAAATGCTCAATAGCGTCGCCAAACGCTCCGACTCCCGGAAAAAGAAGCTTATCGTAATTTTTAAGTTTATCAGGGTCTTTAACTATATCCGCGTTTGCCCCTATTTTATCAAAAGCGTTTTTCACGCTTGCAAGATTCCCCATATTATAATCAACTATACCTATCATTCCTCTCTCCGTTATTTAATCTCTTTACCGACATTTTTCATATAATAAGCAAGTCCTATTAGTAAAAATGTAACAGCCGCTAAAAGCATCGCCGCATATACAAGTTTTTGAGGAGCAATCATAGCAAATTTAAATACAAGCATAAGCCCTTCAATGGCAAGGGCTATTACGATGCTTCCCAAAAATTTAATCATCGTCTTATGAATGGCAAAAGGATGTTCTTCTTTTTCCCCTATAACTTCCTCCATTAAAAGCGTCTTTACCAAATCAAAAAGCGCCAATGAAAGAGTTATTAAAATAGTGGCTTCAAACATTTTTTTTACATCTATATTACTAAGGGTATAAGTAAAAAACATCTTTATTCCGTCAATAAACAAAAGAACACAAATGGCAAAAAGAGCCCCCGCAAAAATTCCATAAACAATCCTGTTAAAATTATAAACCCATGTATCCCCTCTTTCCCTATGAATAAATTTCAAAAGTTCCCTTAAAGGAATATCTATTACAGCAACATATATAAGCTGACCTCTGTCGTTAAAAATAGGCATAGCGGCACTTACCACCATATCCCCGCCTACCAGTGTAGGGTAAGGGTCGGTTAAAATACATTTTTTCTCTTTAACGGCTTTATAAAAATATGTCCTATTAGACTGATTAACCTCAACTTCGAAATCCTTTAGCGTATCTTTTAACGTTATAAGTTTACTTATCTGCTTTCCGTTGGCATCAAGAATATATGCGGCGTTTGCAAAAGGAAGCTCGTGAATAATTCTCTCAAGTCCCTCATATATTGCATCTATGCTTATATTAGGAAGCCGGTTTGGCAGATTTCTTTGAAGAAGAAAGCACAGATACGCCCTTGCTTCTTTTCTGATTTTCTGAAACTCTTGAATTTCACTTATTAACATATTTATCTCCTATAATTTTTATTAATTCTTCAACGCAAAGCCCCATTGCCGTAGATTCGTATCCTTTAACATATTTTATATATTTTTTGCAAAATCCCTCAACCATACAGGCTCCCGCTTTATCTTTCCATTCGCCTGAATTCAGATACTCCTCCAAATCATCTTCATCAAAATGTTTAAAAACATATAAAGTCTCATCAACCCTTCCAAAAACTCTTTCATCGAATTTCACCCACATAGCGGTGAGTATTTTTATTTTTTTTCCGCTTTGGGCTAAAAGAATTTTTCTGGCGTCTTCTTTATTTTTAGCTTTTCTTAAAATATTTACTCCATCAGTAACTACCGTATCGGCACTTACCAAATCGTCATTAGGAAAACACTTTTCGCACTCTTTAAATTTACCGTAACCGGCAAAAACAACAAATTCGTAAGGGTCTTTAGTTGAAATTTTTTCTTCATCAAAATCGCATGATTTTTGAATAAAAGAAATACCGTAATCTTTAAGAAGTTTTGCTCTAGTAGGGGACGCACTGCATAAAATAAGCAAACGCTAACCTTTTTACTTGAAATTGTATCAAATTTTAAATTTATATTCGAATACGTTTTTTCCTTCTTTATAATAGACTTTATACTCTATGTTATATTTATCGCATATATTTTTTACAATATTAAGACCTATGCCGAGTCCTCTTTTATGGATATGTTCTCTATAATCCTTTTCAAAAATACTTACCGGGTCTTTTATTCGCTCCCCAAAAGATTCAAATTTTAAAACAATAAAATTATCTTCCCTTTTTAAAGTTACAAAAATATCTTTTTTAGAAGAGTATTTAATAGCGTTTGATAAGTTATTATCCACTATTCTCTCAAATTCTATTTTATTTATTTCAAAAAAAATATTTTCTTCGATATAGGATAAAATTTTTTTATTATGGGCTTTTGCAACCGTTTCAAAAAACCTAATTCTCTCTTTAAGATTTTCACTAAGATTAATTTCGCCTTTAGCCTCGTATTTTACTATCCCGTTTCCAGATATATAAGACAAATCCTCATAAGAATTGGAAAGTATCGTAACCGCGGCTTCTATTTCCTCTAGTACCTCTTTTATTTCACTATCCTTTTCCTTCTCCTTAACATAATCCAAATTAAGGGTAATAATACTAAGAGGCGTTTTAATCTGATGTATCGTATCAACGATAAAACGCTTATTTTCGGTAAGCAAAATTTTATTTTTATTTATCTCTTCCGTTAAGGCCTCTCTAAATTCGTTAAACTTCTTTTTTAACGTATCTATCTCTTCAATAAAAGATGAGTCTTTTTTAATTTTTTCATTTTTCTTCATATGAAAAACTATATATTCTATTTCTCTTGAAACTTTAACCACTATAAAAGCATACATAACGGCTATTATGGAAAACAAAGATATTAAAACAACCAAAAACCTCTCTTTTAAAGCTTTAATAACCGACTTTAAAGAAGTCGTATCGTAAACGGCTTTAATAATAAACCTGTTTTTTTGATTATCAAAAACGCCCCTTATTACTACATAAATTTCCAAAATATTTTTATCCAGGTTTAATCTAATTATATGGTCTTTATTATTTTTAAACTCTTTTTCCACTTCTTCAGCCAAATTTACATCCGATATTTTTTTATTAAAAATTGATGAAAATATATGAGCGGAACACTTTTTTAGTTGAATTAAATTCTCTTTTTTATGATACCTGTTATTAAAATCTATTTTATAAATAAAATATTTTTCCACAAAGAAAATTTCCAATTCTTTTAAATCTTCAGCTTTTTTTAAAATTTTGTCATACGTTTTTTTTAAAATATTAAACATATCCACAACATATGCCAACTGTAACAGATATTTTTTATCGGGAGAGCGGATAAGGTAATACTTTTTTAAATTCATAGAGGATTTATCAAGATGTGCCTCGGAGATGTCTATTTCTTTAGTACCTTTAAAAACTTCATCCAAAATCTTTTTATATACTTTAAACGCACCAAGATTAAAACCTATATCGGGAGCGTAACTGCCTTTAACAACAGTATAGTTTTTATCTATCAAAAACACCTCGTAATGACCGTTTTTTATATCTTTATTTAAAGAATCGGCAACCGCTTCAGGATTAAAGTCTTTATCGTAAAGAAGAGGCAACATATAAAGGTTTTTAAGGTTTTCTTCCTTTTCATTCTCAAATACATACTCTATTTTATCCAATACGTTTTTAAATTTTTCTTTTATTTTTAAAGTAACAGCATAATGTTTATTGATAAAGTTTTGAATAAGTACATCTTTTGAAAAACTGTATTGAGCGTAAATAGCTACAAATACCAACACACCGAGTAAAACGAAAAAAAGAAGAAGAATATAATTAAGCTTCAGTTTCAAATCTGTACCCTACTCCTACCACTGTTTGAATAAAATCTCTGTCAAATTTTTTTCTTATCTCATTAACAAGCTGCCTTAAAGGAGGATTTTTTTTCTTCTCCTCAGGCCACACAAATTCCACTATTTTTTCCGCGGGAACCGTATAATTTGCATTTTTTAAAAGAATATGAAGAAGCTTTTTCTCTTTTTTTCTTAAATTAACCGGTTTTCCGTCTTTAAACAAATCTCCGGTGTCAAATTTAAACTCATAATTTCCAAATTTAATACTCTCTTTTCCTATAAGTTTATTTATCCTTACTTCAAGTTCGGTTGCATGAAAAGGTTTTTTAATATAATCGTCACACCCGTATTCATACGCCTTTTTAAAATTATGTTCTTCAACACTGGCGGTAATCATTACGATTTTACCGTCTTTTTCAAGTTCTTTAATATATTTAACAAGCTCAAGTCCGTTAATTTCAGGAATATTAATATCTACCAGATATAAATCAAAATCTTTTTCTTTAATAAATTTTAACGCTTCTTTTCCGTCCTCAACTAAAATCACTTTAAAATTTTTGCTCTCCAAAATTCTTTTAACTATTTTAGCAAGCTGTAAATCATCCTCCACAAGCAATACGGTATGCATTTCCCCTCCTCTTTAAATCAATAATTATAGCCCGAATTTTTCCTTAACTTTCCCAATAAGTTCGTCAATTTTTCCGGCGTCTTTACCACCTCCCTGGGCAAAATCAGGCTTTCCTCCGCCTTTTCCACCTACAATCGGAGCAAATTCCTTAATCAAATCCCCTGCTTTAATTTCAGGAACTTTACTAACTGCTACAAGCGTTACTTTTCCTTTATTTTCACCTGCTAAAAACGCAACCAAATTATCAACTCTTCCTTTTAAATCAGTTGCAATTTCTCTTAAATTAGCATTATCGATTCTTTCGATTACATAATTGATACCGTCTTTTTCAACAGGTTTTATCTCCTTAACGGCAGCCTGTTTTAGAGCTTTTATCTCTTCTTTTAATTTTTTAA
>Ga0256836_1000556_pt1 | contig 18960 bp, 22 predicted proteins | sample 4561380metaG_FD_185974 | JGI IMG/M metagenome (GOLD analysis project Ga0256836, IMG submission 185974) | Hydrothermal vent microbial communities from Guaymas Basin, Mexico - 4561-380 | ecosystem: Environmental > Aquatic > Marine > Hydrothermal vents | place: Mexico: Guaymas Basin | collected...
CTCCTTTTCTCACTTTCTATTCTTACAACCCCATTCTCAAAATTTTTCAAAAATTGTCTTGACTTTTGGGGTGGAATATTTATATTTTAAATTCGTTTAACTTTTTATTTAATTCATCAGCAATTTTGTTTAAATGTTCTGCTGTTGTAGTTAATTCTTCAACACTTTTAGTGTTTTCTATCGAAAGATTATTAACGCTTTTAATTTTGTTAACTATTTTATCGATAGTATTTTTTATTTTATTGAAATTTTCAACCATATTTTTTGTCATAGTTACTGCATAATCAACTTTTTTCACTGTGTTTTCAACTTTTGTTTCAACATTATGAGCAGTATTTATTAGCTCTTCTGTTTGAGATGCATTAGAATTTATTTTTGATGAAGCGTTTATTATTGCCTGAACGACAACACTAATAGTTGCATTTATATCACTTAAACTTTTTTGAGTTTTCTCGGCTAATTTTTTAATTTCATCGGCAACTACCGCAAATCCCCTACCATGTTCTCCCGCTCTTGCAGCTTCAATTGCCGCATTTAGTGCCAATAGATTTGTTTGGTCGGCAATGTCGGATATAACATTTAAAACATCATTTACATTTTTAACATCTTCTGAAACTTTTCTTATATCTTCTGCTGTTTCTATTTCTGTATTAGCATTTTCTTGGACTTCCGAAATTAACTTGAAAATATCATCTTTAGCCATTAAAAGATTCTTATTTGCATTTTCGATTTCGTTTTGAGAATTGTTTGCTTCTGCTACATAATCGTCTATTTCATTGCCGATATTATTTGCTTCTAACGTAACTTCTTCTACATAGTTTGAACTCTCTTCTAACTTTTTACCAATTTTTAAAGAAGAATCGGATAATTCTTCGGCAATAGTATAATTTTCTTTACCTGCATTTTTAGCCGCTAAAATAATTTCTTTTATTTTGGAAATAAAAGTAGTTGTAAGGTATGTAAGTTTACTTATTTCATCTCTGTTATGATTATCAATTTTAATATTAAGGGTATTGGTTATTTCTGTTTCTAAGTAATTTATAAGATTTAATATAGGATTTATGATTTTTTTTGTAATAAACATTATGATAGCTATTATTATAAAGATAATAATTACCGCTATAATAATGAATGTTTCTGTTAAAACTTTATTGTTTTTTTCAACTTTTTTTCCTAATTCATCTAATTTTCTTTTTACGGTAGCTTTAACGTTCTCAGCAATTTTTTCAGCTTGAATACCCATTGTATCTAAATTATGGATTACATTATTTCTTTTTATAATTATTTTATAAACTTCATCTACTCCTTTTTTGTATTTATCAATTAAATTTATAGCTTTATATAAAAGTTCTTTTCTTCTTGGATTTGTTATAAGTTTATTTGTTTTGATTAATTCTTCTTTTAGATTATCAAACTCTTTATTTACTCTATCAAATGCTTCTTTGTTATTGGTTAATAAGAATTTTGTAGTATAAAGTCTTGCTAAAAGAAGTGTTCTAAGATTAAGCGAGATATTGTATACAACATTATAATTTCCATCCTCTTTTGCGCTTTTTAAAATTTCTGTTAAATACTGCTCAATTTTTTTACCGTTGACATTTAAATTGTTATGGACAATATCGTCTATTTCATTTATATATTTTACAACTTTCAAAAACTCTTCTTTATATTTTTTGATCAATTTTTTATTTCGTATTGGTTTTTCTCGTAATTTAGGGTCTTTAATGGTTTTAATGTTAGAATTTACTATATTTATAGCAATATTGTAATGTTTCATAAATTCATCAATATATTTTTTATTATGAGTGTCAATATATTTTTTTTCGTTCATTTTTAATTTCAATAAATTTGCTTGAAATCTACTAGCAATAATCGACGCTTTTGATATTTTTCTATATTTAATAAATCCGCTATTTGCATCGTTAAATCCTTTTACTCCAAATAGCACTAACCCCACTATTAATACTGCAATTGTTGATAAGCTAATAATAACTTTTTCTTTTATTCCAAGGTTGCCCATAAATGCTCCTTAAATAAATTTCTTGTATTATAGCAAAAACCCCAATAATTCCATACCAAACTAGAAAAAAAGCAAAAATGTCCTATAATTAGGTATTTAAAAAGAAAAAGTCACACCAAAAACTTTCACTTAAGAGGTATGACTTTTAAAAATCAGGAGTTAAAATTATGATACAAATTATTTTAAATTTCAAATTACAATCCACAAATGAGAATCTAACACCAAGAGCTGGTATTGCAATATTAGGAGAATATTTAAAAGGGATGAATTTAGAAAAGTTTTGCAATTATAATATAAAATGATTTTTTCAGCTTTTTTATTTTTTTAACGAAATTTTTCAAATTTAGTGAAGGGATTTATTTTATGAAATTATTTGGGTTTAATTAAATTATATCAAATTTGATATAATTACATAAATAAACATAAAGGATTTTTATGGATGAGAAAAAACAAAAAGCGCTTGAGCTTGCCTTAAAACAGGTCGAAAAACAGTTTGGAAAAGGTTCTTTGGTTAAACTTAGCGAAAAAGAGATAGAACCGATAGAATCTATTCCAACCGGAAGTTTCGGTCTTGATTTGGCTCTTGGGATAGGAGGGATTCCAAAAGGGAGAATTACGGAAATTTACGGTCCGGAATCATCAGGTAAAACGACTCTTGCCCTTTCTATAATAGCAGAGGCCCAAAAACAAGGAGGCGTAGCGGCTTTTATTGACGCAGAACATGCTTTTGACCCTATTTACGCCAAAAATATAGGTGTTGATATAGATAATCTTTTGGTTTCTCAGCCAGATTACGGCGAACAGGCTCTTGAAATAGTGGAAACGCTTGCAAGAAGCGGTGCTGTTGACATTATCGTAGTCGATTCTGTAGCGGCTTTAACCCCAAAAGCCGAAATAGAAGGAAATATGGGTGACGCTCAGGTAGGTGTTCAGGCAAGGCTTATGAGTCAGGCTTTAAGAAAACTGACTGCAGCCATTCATAAAATGAACACTGCCGTAGTATTTATTAACCAGATAAGAATGAAAATAGGCATGGTGGGATACGGAAATCCCGAAACGACAACGGGAGGTAACGCGCTTAAATTTTACAGCTCGGTAAGGCTTGATGTTAGAAGAATAGCAACTTTAAAACAGTCCGATAAAGAAGTCGGAAACAGGGTTAAGGTAAAAGTGGTAAAAAATAAAGTCGCCCCTCCTTTTAGAATAGCCGAATTTGATATTATGTTTGGAAAAGGTATTTCAAGAGAAGGTGAAATACTGGATTATGGGGTTAAACTCGATATTATAGATAAAAGCGGAAGCTGGTTTAGTTATGGGGCTACAAAGCTAGGACAGGGTAAAGAAAACGCAAAAGAGTATTTAAAACAACATCCTGAACTTGCAAAAGAGATAGAACAGAAAATCAAAGAAGCGTTAGGAGTGGAACTTTCTCATATGATTGACGCTATAGAAAACAATAAAGAAGACGAATTAAACTTAAAAGGAGAATAGTATGGTTGTAATTGATAACGTATTTGCCGATGAGGTTTTGGATAGCAGGGGTAACCCTACGGTTAGGGCTACGGTTGTTTTAAGTGACGGAAGCAGTGCTAGCGCTATTGTTCCAAGCGGTGCTAGTACCGGTGTTAATGAAGCTTTGGAACTTAGGGACAAAGATGAAAGATATGGCGGAAAAGGCGTACTTAAGGCATGTGAAAACGTAAATACTATAATAGCCAATGAGCTTATAGGGCTTTCTCCTTACGATCAGGCTGAAATAGATAATATTATGATAGAACTTGACGGAACGGAAAATAAAAGTAAACTTGGTGCAAACGCAATTCTCGGTGTTTCTATGGCGGTTGCAAGAGCCGCGGCTAGAAGTTTAAACCTTCCTCTTTACAGATATTTAGGAGGAAGCAACGCTCTTGTAATACCTACTCCTATGTTAAATATTATAAACGGAGGAGCTCATGCCGATAACGATGTTGATTTACAGGAATATATGATTATGCCTGTAGGTTTTAGTGATTTTGATTTGGCTTTAAGAGCATCTTCGGAAATTTATCATACATTAAAAAAACTTCTTGAAGCAGACGGACATCCTACGGCTCTTGGGGATGAGGGTGGATTTGCCCCTAATTTTAAAAACAACGAAGAGCCTATTGAGTATATTATGAAAGCGATTGAAAAAGCCGGATATAAACCAAAAGAACAAGTTGTAATAGCTCTTGATGCGGCAAGCAGCGAATTTTATAAAGACGGCAAATATGTTTTAGCCGGAGAAAACAGGACTCTTAGTAAAGAGGAAATGGTTGATTATTATGCTTCTTTATGCGAAAAGTATCCTATAGTTTCCATAGAAGACGGAATGGCTGAAGAAGACTGGGAAGGTTGGAAACTTCTTACGGAAAAACTTGGAGATAAGGTTCAGCTTGTAGGAGATGATTTATTCGTAACAAATAAAAAACTTCTTCAAAAGGGAATAGATTTAGGAGTTGCAAACGCGATTTTAATAAAACCTAATCAGATAGGAAGTGTCAGTGAAACAATGCAGACGGTTAGACTTGCCCAAAGAAACGGATATAACTGTATAATGTCTCATAGAAGCGGAGAGAGTGAAGATGCTTTTATAGCCGATTTTGCCGTTGCTTTAAATACCGGACAAATCAAAACGGGTGCTCCTGCAAGAGGTGAGAGAACAGCTAAATACAACAGACTTCTTCAAATCAACAGAAGTACTTACGGTACCGAATATATCGGTAAAGAACTGTTTAAGTAATCGGTGAAAAGAGATTCTCTTTTCATCTGGAATTTTTATGAGAAAAATAGATTTTGACGATATATTTCCCGCAAGGCGGTTTGATAAAAAGATTATTTTAATAATACTTGCAGCCGTAATGGTCGGAGTTTATATAGTTAATCTGATGATAGGAAAACGTTCTTTTTCGAGACTGATAGATTTGGAAAGTGATTATGCCAAGCTTCAAGAAAGAGTAATTTTGCTTAAAAAAGAGAATGAAAAACTTCAAAAAGAGTATTTTGAGCTAAAAGAATTGGAGGGAGAGTGAGGTTTTTAATATTTTTATGTATGGTTAGCTTTTCTATTGCCAGGATTAATCCTTTTGAACCTGTCGTATCTCCCGAGAGTGTCGTTAAAAAAACGCCTAAATATTTTGAGGAGGCTAAGGTTTATCTTCCAAATGACGCAAGAATTTTAAAAAGAATAATTTTTGAATATCAGACGGTAAGCAGCGATATAAAACAAAAGGAAATAACTATAAATAAAGATATAGATTTTCACTCCCCTATAATTATTACCCATAAACCCAAGGGTTTTGGGATTATTAAGAGTGATTTCGGTATTTTTAAACTTTATATAAAAAATAAAAAAATATTTATTTCCACAAAAGATAAAATATTGAGGCAGTTTTTTTTGGTAAAACCGTTTAGAATAGTGATAGATTTTAAAAGATACAGTAATTTTTATACTATTGTTAAAAAATTTAATACTTTTTTAAAAAAAGTTGTGGTTGGAAGTCATGGGAATTTTTACAGGGTGGTTTTATATTTTGATGCTACATATAAATATAAAATAAACAAAACTCCAGAAGGTATTGAAATTGAACTTTACTAATATTATCCTTACAGGATTTATGGGAAGCGGTAAAAGCAGCGTGGGCAGGGTATTGGCAAAAGAACTTAACACTTATTTTATAGATACGGACGCTCTTATAGAAAATTTTGAAAATATGAGTATCAAGGAAATTTTTGAAACTCAGGGGGAAGAGGTTTTTAGAGAAAAAGAGAGATACTGTTTTAAATGGATTAAAAATAATGTTAAAAATACCGTTATTTCTGTGGGAGGCGGTTTTCCTGTGTTTATTCCTGAGATAAAAGAAGCCGGAATTGTTATTTATCTTAGAGTTGGATTTGAAGAAATCTTAAAAAGAATGACTGATGAAGAAATTAAAAAAAGACCGCTTTTTCAAGATATAAAAAAAGCCAAAGAGCTTTATTTAAAAAGAGATAAAATATATACCGATTTGGCCGATATAATAATAGAAAACAAAGAAATAGACCAGACGGTTAATAGAATAAAGGAGGCCTTATGGAAATAAACAGTGTAAATAACTTTTTTAACCCTACGCAGTTGCAAGATGCCGTAGCGGTTGAAGTTATGAAAAAATCCAGGGATGTGGTAAAAGATGTTGTGGGAAAAATTTTAGAGGATAATTTTGAAAATACGATGAAAATTCAGCAAGAGGCGGCTGCCGTTACGGGGGCGGGCGGAAATCTTAACATTCAGGGATAAAAAACTTTGGAAGAGTGGAAAAAACATCTTTTGGATTTTTATAAAAGAAGAAGAGAGTTTATAGAAAAAACATTAAATGAAAATATTGATTTTACGGATGTTTTTGATCCTTTTTTGAAAGAAAAGAATGATAATCCCATTATGATTATAGGAGAAGCCCCGGGGGAAAACGAAGTAAAGTTTCGTCAGCCTTTTGTCGGGAAAGCCGGGGAAAATCTTAATTATCTTATCACTCTTAGCGGACTTGACAGAAAAAAGGACTTTTTAATTACAAACGCTTTTCCTTTTAGAACGGTAGATAATAATAAAAACAGAACTCCTAAAGCAAAAGAGCTTAAAATGGGAGCTGAGTTGTTAAAAAAAGAGATTGAAATAGTAAAACCGAGATTAATTTTACTTCTTGGCAATTCGGCTATAAAGGCTTTTTCTTATCTTTTTCCTGAAGTTAAAAACTTTAAAAAATGCGGTTTTTATAAAATTGGGGATTTAAATATAGGAGTTTGTTATCATCCTTCTCCCCTTGCTTTTAACCGTAAAGAAATAAGAAAATCGCTTGAGAGTTTTTTTAAAAAATTAGGAGAGCTTTATGGCTGATGATATGGAAAAAACCGAAGAACCCACCTCCCGTAAATTAGAAAATGCCCGGAAAGAGGGAAATGTAGCCAAATCACAGGAAGTTAGCGGTTTTGCCATTTTGCTTGTCGGAAGCATAGTTTTAATTTTTTATCTTAAATATATAACATTTTATCTGGAAGAATTTTTTAGATATTATACCTCTTTTATAGGCGTGGAACTTACCAAAAACATAGTTTTTGGAATAATCATAAAATCCATTTATTATATTTTTATACTTTTAGCCCCTATAGTTTTGGCTCTTATTATAGCCGGAATTATAGGAAACGTGGCTCAGTTCGGTTTTTTGTTTACCGTAAAACCTATTATCCCGAAATTTAGTAAAATAAATCCCATAAAAGGTCTTAAAAACCTTTTCAGTTTAAAAAAAATTGTTGAAGGGATAAAGACCACTCTTAAAACGTTTATAGCTTTTTTAGTTGGATTTTGGCTTTTTTTTGGTTTTTTGCAGGAGTTTCCGAAACTTGAGCTAATGAGTTTTTTAGAACAGTTAAAATGGTTTGAGGATAAAGCGGTTATATTAATTTTTTCCTTACTCGGAGTTTTTTTTGTTTTTGCTATTATAGATTTTACGTATCAGAAATATTCTTATAAAAAATCATTAAGGATGAGTAAGCAGGAAATAAAAGACGAATATAAACAAACAGAAGGTAATCCGGAAATAAAAGCAAAAATTCGTCAGCTTCAGCGTGAAATGGCTAAAAAGAGAATGATGGCGGAAGTTCCTAAAGCCGATGTTGTTATTACAAACCCGACTCATTATGCAGTTGCCATAAGATACGATAAAACCCAGGATGAAGCTCCAAGGGTAATAGCTAAAGGGATTGATAATCTGGCTTTAAAAATAAAAGAAATAGCCAGAGAACACGGTATTATGATAGTTGAAAACCCTCCTCTTGCCAGGGAACTTTATAAAAGCGTGGAAGTTGACCAAATAATTCCTCCGGAACTGTATAAAGCGGTAGCGGAAGTTCTGGCGTATGTTTATAAAGCCAGACAAAGTTCTTAATATTTGATAAAATTTCTAAAAAATAAGAGGAGATAAAATGACGGAATTGTTTAAAAAAGCATGGGAGAGAATAAAAGAGGCGGATAGCATAGTTTTAATATCTCATATTAACCCTGACGGAGATGCTCTTGGAAGTTCTCTTAGTATGTATCCCGTTTTGAAAAATATGTCTAAAAAAGTGACTGTTTGTAACCTTACAAAACCTTTACCCGATTATCTGGATTTTTTGCCTAATTTTAATAAAGTTACGAATAAACTTCCTAAAAGTTACGATTTAATGATTAGTTTTGATTGTGGAAGTTTTGACAGGCTTGGAATTGAAGAAAAACCTCCTTTTTTGATTAATATAGACCATCATATTTCAAATACCGAATATGGTGATATAAATATTATAGACCCAAAAGCCGCTTCTACTTCACAGGTAGTTTACAATATGTTGAAAACCAACGGGATTGATATAAACGAAGAAAGCGCTGTTTGTATTTATACCGCTCTTGTTACGGATACAGGCAGTTTTCAGTATGAAAGCGTAAACGATAAAGTGTTTGAATGCGCGGCCGATTTGGTAAGATGCGGAGTTAAACCCGATTATGTTGCTAAAATGCTTTTCCAAAGAGACAGACTCTCTCGTCTAAGGCTTCTTGCCAAAGCTTATGATACTATTGAGCTTTGCTGTGATGGAAAAGTTGCTTTTGTAGAGGTTACGAAAGAAATGATGGAGATAACCGGAGCGATAAAAGAAGATACCGATACGATAGTAAATAGCGTAAGGGCTATAGCGAGTGTGGAGGTGGCGGTTATGTTAAGGGAAGATGATGAAGGGATTAAAATAAGCCTTAGAAGCAAAAATTACGCAGATGTCAGTAAAATTGCCGTTAAATACGGAGGCGGCGGACATATAAGAGCAGCGGGAGCCACCTTAAAAGGTGAATTTGATTTTTCAAAAGTTAAAAATATGCTAAAAGAAGATTTAAAAGAGATATTAAAAGGTGAGGAATGAAAAAAACTTTTATGTTGTTAATAGTTGTTATTGCGGGTATTGCCGGTTTTGTGTTTTTTTCTCCTATATTTGAAAAAGAACCGCCCATTATTAATGTTTATTCTAACGGATTTATCACCAATTTAAGAAATCCGTTAAAGGTGGAAATAAAAGACAATAGCGGTGTAAAAGAGTATTCAGTAATAGCTATAGCGGGTAAAAAAGTGTTTGATATAAAAAAATCGAAAAATAATGCTCTTGGAAAAGAGGTTAATTTAGAAGTTAAACTGCCGAATGTTACGGAAAAAGAGATAAAACTTATAATAAGGGCCGTTGATAATTCTAAATGGCATTTTTTTGCCGGTAACGAGGCTGAAAAAGAAATTGTTTTAAAAATTGACACCGTAGCTCCGGATGCCCAGATTATAAAAAATTCATATGCAGTTGGAAGAGGGGGAAGCGGGGCGGTTGTTGTTAAAGTTTCTGACGATAATTTAGAAGACAAATATATTATTGTAAATAATAAGTATAAATTTAAACTTACTCCTTTTGTTAAAGATAATTATTATGCGGCGTTAATTGCCTGGCCTGTGGCGGAAAATAAATTTAGTGCCGATTTAATAGCCACTGATAAAGCCGGAAACAGGGTAAGAGTTCATATTCCTTTTTATTGGAAAACTAAAGGAATTTACAATTCTAAAAACGTAAAAATCAATATTACGGATAAGTTTATAAACAATATAGCTAAAAGAGTGCTAGAGCGTATGGGAATGCCTATTCCAAATGACCCTGTTTCAGTGTTTAAAGAAGTAAATGAAAAAGTTAGAAAAATATGCGAAGATAGAATATATAATTACACAAAAGACGTTTACGAAAATAAAATAGATTCGTTTTCCGTTTCTAGATTCAATCCTTTGCCGGGAAGTGCGAAAAGAGCGGATTTCGGAGAAATAAGACATTATTATTATAAAGGAAGTGAAATATCAAAAGCGGTTCATAAAGGAATAGATCTTGCTAAGATAAAAAGAGCTAAAATATATTCAAGTAATTTTGGAAGAGTGATTGCAAGCGAATATATCGGAATTTACGGAAATACGTTAATTATTTATCATAAACTGGGGCTTTATACGCTTTACGGACATACAAGCGAATTCAGAGTCAAAAAGGGTGATATTGTTAAGAAAGGGAAAGTAGTGGCAAGAACGGGAGCCACCGGTGCCGTATTCGGAGACCATCTGCATTTTGGAGTATATGTCCAGGGAATTCCTGTTCAGCCTATAGAATGGATGGATTCTAGGTGGATAAAGATTAATATTATTAATGTCATAAACGGTTCTAAGAAGGTAATTAATAAATGAAACAAAAAACACTTAGAGTTTTTGAGGTAGACGATTTTGAAAAGCTTGAAAAAATAGTCTCTTCTAAATTTCCCCTTTTAAAAAATCATTTTTTTCTTTTAAAAGAGCATAACGAAAAAATAGAGAATTTTTTAAAAGAGAAAGGGTTAAATTATTTTGTATTAAATTCAGAAGCTTTTATAAAAGAAAAGGAAAAAATAATTATTAAAGAGATAGAAAAAGAGGTTGTAAAAAAAGTAAAGCCTAAAATTTTTGATAGAATTATAAGAAGCGGAGAAGAAATTGTGTTAGAAGAAGAGGGTATTTTTTTAAACAGGATAAACGCAGGGGCTAAGGTTAAGGCGTATGGGAATTTGAGTATATTGGATGAAAATGAAGGTTTTATAGAATGTCATGGAGATTATGTGTTTGTTTATAAAAATTTAAAAGGAAATATTATTTTTAATGGAGAAAATTTAGGTGTAATTGATAAACCTACATTTTTTGGATTAAGAATTAAAAAGGTTTTAAAATGAAACAAAGAACGATAAAAAATCCTGTGGAGGTAGTGGGAATAGGTCTTCATAAAGGAGTGCCTGTAAAGTTAAGGCTTGAGCCTATGGGGGAAGATAGCGGAATAGTTTTTTACAGAAGTGATAAAGGGGTAAGTATTCCTTTAAGTCCAGAATATGTTGTAGATACCAAAATGGCTACTGTAATAGGAAATCAGGGGGTTGTAGTTTCTACTATAGAGCATTTAATGAGCGCGGTATATTCTTTTGGAGTGGATAATTTGAGAGTTGTGTTGGATAACGATGAAGTTCCCATTATGGACGGCAGTGCTATGAGTTTTGTTATGATGTTAAAAGAGGCGGGTATTCAAGAACAGCAAAGCCCTAAGAGGTTTATAAGAATCACAAAAGAGGTAAAAATAGAAGATGGGGTTAAATATGCTTCTTTAAAACCTTCAAAAGAGATAAATTTCGATTTTGAAATAAATTTTAATCATCCGGTTATAGGAAATCAAAAATATACTTTTAATTTTTCCACAAAAAAATATATAGAAGAAATTGCAAAAGCCAGGACATTTGGTTTTTTGAAAGAGGTACAGTATTTAAGAAGCATAGGTTTAGCTCTTGGAGGCAGTCTTGAAAATGCAATTGTGCTTGATGATAAAGGAATATTAAACGATTCTTTAAGATTTCCAGATGAATTTGTAAGGCATAAGATACTTGACGCTATCGGAGATATGAGCCTTCTTGGAGCTAATTTTATAGGCTCTTATGAAGCGTTTGCAAGCGGTCATCATTTAAATCATTTATTGACAAAAAAACTTGCCGAGGAAAACGCTTATGAAATCGTTTCTTTTGAAGAGGAAAAGGAGATGTGTATTGCTCAGGCCTTCAGTTGATATTATAGTTATTCCTATTTCCAAACCTATGCTGGTTGGAATATATGAAAACAACAGATTAATAAAAACGATAAAAAAAGAAGGATTGACAAGCGATATTTTACCTGAAATTTTTGATGGGCTTTTAAGAGATTACGAAATTAAAAGAATTATTTACGCCAAAGGACCAGGCAGTTTTATGGCTATAAAGCTTGCATATGTTTTTTTTAAAACTCTTGAAATAACTAAAAATATAGAATTTTTGGCGGCGGATGGATTTTATTTTAATAAAAACGCTCCTATAAAAGCGGTAGGAAATTCTTTTTTTGTTAAAAAAGACGATATAATTTCAATAGAAAAAAACTTAAAAGAGGGAGAATTTTTTTTGCCTGAAAAAATAGATATTTCAGATTTTAGTAAAGATACGTCACCTCTTTATGTTTTAAAAGCAGTGTAGAAGGATATAAATGGTTATTACGGTTCCGGCGACTAGTGCAAATTTAGGTCCAGGTTTTGATACGCTTGGCCTTGCTTTAAATCTTCGTAACGAAATTGAAATCAAACCTTCTCAATATACTTCGATAGAGATATACGGAGAAAATGCCGATTATCTGAAAAGTCTTAAAAGAAATTATTTTGTGGATATTTTTAACGAAATTTATAAAAGCTTGACAGGTAAAGAAGACAGTTTTAGTTTTAAGTTTAATAATAAAATTCCTCTCTCCCGTGGGCTTGGTAGCTCTTCTGCTGTGATAGTGGCGGCTATTACGGCGGCTTATGAAATAGCTCAGGTGCCTTATAAAAAAGACAAAATAATAAATATGGCTTTAAATTACGAGACTCATCCCGATAATATAACACCGGCTACTCTTGGAGGGTTTTGTGTTGCAAAAGTGAAAAAAAACAGAGTATTTTTTCTTAAAAAATTTATTCCCACAAATTTAAGAGCCGTTGTTGTTATTCCTAATAAACCTGTATCGACCGCTAAAAGCAGAAACACTTTAAAATCCCATTATCCTTTAAAAGACATTGTAACCAATATGTCTTCTACCGCTATGATAACCGCGGCTTTTTTTAGTGAAAAATTTGATATTTTAAAATATGTGGTTGAAGATAAAATACATCAGGAAAACAGAATGAAAAATATGCCCGAACTTTTCAGAGTTAGGGAAATAGCTTTAAGGGAAGGTGCTTTAATGTCCACTTTAAGCGGGAGCGGTTCTACGTTTTTTAATCTCGCCTATAAAGACGACGCATATAATATTTACAGTGCTCTTAAAGATAATTTTAAAGATTTTAATGTGAGAATTCTTTATTTTGACAATATCGGAGTAAAGGTATATAATTAATGTAAAATGGAAAACGGAAAAAAAACGCCTGTAAGAATGTGTGTGGTATGCAGAGGAAGATTTCCTCAAAAGAATTTATACAGAATGCAGTGCAAAAATTTTAGCCTTATTCCTTTTGAGGGAAAAGGTCGTAGTTTTTACATATGTGATAAATGTAAAAACTCAAAAAAAGTTTTTTCTGTTGTAGCTTATTTGTGTAAAATTTCAAAAGAGAAAGCAAAAGAGGAAATAAAAAATTTTCCGTTTTTCAATTTACATTAAACAAAAGGAGTTTACTTGAAATTAAAAATTTCAGAAGTCGCAAGAGAATTGGGGTTGAAGTCTAAAGAAGTAGTGGAAATAGCCAAAGAACTCGGAATAAAAGCAAGTATTAGAGGGGGTATTGAACCTCTTGATGCGGCTAAAATAGAAGAGTTTTTAAAAAACAAGGATTCAAAACCTGCTGAAGAGAAAAAACCGGTTAAGAAAAAAGAAGAAAAAAATGAAGAAAAGCCTAAAAGAAAAAGAAGGGCTGCGTTTGACAAACTTGTAAAAGAGACCCAAAAAGGTTTTAAAATAGTTCAAAGAAAACCGGAAGAAAAAAAAGAAGAACCTAAAAAGGAAGAAAAAAAACAAGAGAAAAAACAAGAAGATAAGCAGCCTTATAAAGAAAAAAAAGAGACTAAAAAAACAGCTAAAAAACCTGCGCCTAAAAAACATGTAGAGGAAAAAGAATTAAAAATAAATGTCGATTTGGCAGAAATGGATGTTATAGAAGAAAATCAGGTTGAGCTTTTGGATTTGTATTTCAATGATATATCTTTAAAAGATGAAGAATTGCTTGAAGAAAAAGCAAAAACCAAAACCCAGATAGAAAATAAAAAAGAAGCAAAAAAACAACAGGTTAAAAGAAGAAAACCGGCTGAAAGCGGAATTACCAAAGAAGATGCTAAGAAGAAGAAAAAGAAAAAGAAAAAAGAAATCTCTGTGCAGGTTATCAAAATCCCTAAAGAGGTAAGAGTTTACGAGTTTGCCGAAGCTATTAACAAACCTTTGGAAGAAGTAATAGAAACGTTAAGAGAGCTTGGAGAGGAAAGAGATAAAAACGACTTTTTAGGAGAAGAATATATAGAAACGCTTGCCGAGGAATTTGGTGTCGACGTAGAAATTTACGACCCTCTTGCAGAATTTGATTATATTAAAAAATACGATGAAAAATGTCCTGAAGAGGAGTATGACACACCTCGTCCTCCTATTGTAACGATTATGGGACATGTCGACCATGGTAAAACTTCTTTGCTTGATAGGATAAGAAACTCAAGAATAGCCGCAAAAGAAGCCGGAGGAATTACTCAGCATATCGGTGCTTATATGGTTGAAAAAGACGGCCAAAAAGTTACATTTATAGATACTCCGGGACATGAAGCGTTTACAGAAATGAGAGCAAGAGGTGCCCAGGTTACGGATATAGCTATTATCGTAGTAGCGGCTGATGATGGTGTTATGCCTCAAACACGAGAGGCTATCGCCCACGCTCAGGTTGCCGGCGTGCCTTTTATTATTGCTGTAAATAAAATAGATAAACCTGACGCAAATCCTGATTTAGTAAAATCCCAGCTTGCCGAAATGGGTATTATGCCTGTAGAGTGGGGAGGAGAATACGAATTTGTTCATGTATCAGCAAAAACCGGAGAGGGGATAGATGATTTGCTTGAGACTATTTTACTTCAAGCGGAAATGATGGAATTAAAAGCAAATCCTAAATGTCCTGCAAAAGCGATAGTAATCGAGAGCAGACTTGAAAAAGGAAAAGGCCCTGTTGCTACGGTTATTGTTAAAAACGGAACCCTTAAAAAACAAGACAGTTTTGTATGCGGTAAAACGTTTGGTAGGGTAAGACTTATTATAGACGACTTGGGTAAACAGAAAAAAGAGGTACTTCCGGGAGAGCCGGCTGAAATTACGGGATTTGACGAAGTTCCTGTTGCCGGAGATACGTTAGTTGTAGTGGAAAGCGATAAAATAGCAAAAGAGACGGCTGAAAAATGGAAAGAATATCTTGAAATGAAAGAAAAATCAAAAACAACTAAAGCCACTCTTGAAGATTTACAAAAAATGATTCTTGAAGGTAACCTTAAAAAACTGCCTGTTATTATTAAAGCAGATACCCAGGGAAGCGTTGAAGCTATTAAAGGAAGTCTGGCTAAACTTAAAAACGAAGAAGTAAAAGTCGATATTATTCACAGCGATGTAGGAGCTATTACTGAAAATGATGTAATTTTGGCAAAAGCAAGCGAACCTCATGCTATTATCTTAGGATTTAACGTCCGTCCTACAAGCGGGGCTAAAAATAAAGCTAAACAAGAAGGTATTGAAATTAGAACGTATTCTATTATTTATGATTTGATAGACGATGTTAAAGAACTTCTCTCAGGTCTTATGACACCTAAAGTCAGAGAAGAAGTAACCGCTACCGTTGAAGTTAGAGATGTATTTAACGTACCAAAAGTCGGAACGGTTGCCGGATGTTATGTACAAGACGGTGTAGTTCACAGAGGAGATTTCGTAAGGGTTATCAGAGATGGTGTGGTTATTTATGATTCTAAGCTTGCAAGCCTTAAACGCTTTAAAGATGATGTAAAAGAAGTAGGTAAAGGTTTTGAGTGCGGTATTATGGTTGAAGGTTATAACGACGTAAAAGTCGGAGATATCTTAGAAACTTATCAAAAAATCGAAGAAAAAGCTAAATTTGAATAAAGATATTATCAGTAAAGATGTGATAAAGTCAGTCCTAAAAGAGCTTATTAATACTCTTTTAGGGCTTAAAGTTAAAAATGTAAATTTAATAGATGAAGAATTTGAGAGAATAGAATCAAGAAGAGCGGATATAGTTGCGATTGCTGATAATGATAAAGTAGTTCATATTGAAATTCAGTCTTCTTATGATAAATTAATGCCTCTTAGAATGCTTAGGTATTACACTGATATAAAAACTAGATTTATAAATTATCCTATTTATCAATATGTTGTTTTTTTAGGTAAAGGAAACTTAAAGAACGTATTAAAAGATGTTAATCTTAATTACTCGTTTGAGCTTATAGATATGAAAAAAATAGATTGTGAAATCTTTTTAAATAAAAATAATCCTAATGATTTAGTTTTGGCAATTTTATGTGATTTTAAAGGAAAAAATCCTAAAAATGTGGTAGAATATATAATAAATAAGCTTATTTCTATTACAGATAAGAGAGGGTTTAAAAAATATATGCTGATTTTAGAGGAATTTAGTTCTTTAAGAGACCTTAGGGAAATTGTAAAGGAGCAAGAGATGTTTATTACAAATAAAGTAAAGTTTGAGGATTTACCAAGTTATGAAATAGGAATGGAAAAAGGAATGGAAAAAGGTATCTTAGCACTTTATAAAGTAACGGGAGATATTTCTTTAATAAAAAAAGAGTTAGGAATTGAAGAGAATAAAATTTTTGCAGTTCTTGAAAAACATGGGATAAAGGCTAAAAAATGAAAAGTATAAAAGTTCAAAGAAAAGAATCTTTACTTAAAGAAATAATCCCGGAAGTACTCTCTCAGATGGGAGATGGAAGAATAAGGGGGCTTGGAGTTGTGGACGTTGTGTGTAGCAGGGACGGAAGCGATGCTAAGGTATATCTTGAAAAAAGTTATTTAAATGAAAATGAACAAAAACAGGCCCTTAAGAAATTAAAACAGGCAAAAGGGTACATTCAGGCTCAGGCCCTAAAAGCAACAGGATGGTACAAAGTACCGAATTTAAGTTTTACATTTGACGAGTTGCTTGAGCATGAAAATAAGATGGAAGAGTTGTTTGATAAAATCAAAAAATGATTTTCGTAACCGATTTGGACAAAACGTTTTTAAGAAGCGATTTAAGCATAAGCGAGTTTAGCAAAAAAACCTGGAATGAATTTAAATATCCCGTAACAATTGCTACTGCAAGAAGTTATAAAGGGAGTAAAAGTCTTTTAAACGGGCTTGAGTTGAAATATCCTTTAATACTTCTTGATGGTGCTATGATAGCTTCAGCCGATGGTGAAATTATTAAAATTACGGCTATTGATAAAATTCTTGGAGATGAAATAGTTCAAAAAGTTTACAAAACATTTGAAGATTATCCTTTAATCGTAGGATTTGACATACCGGGAGATGAAAAATTTTTGTATCCTAAAAAATTAAATCCTTATCAGGCTCATCTGCTTAAAAATTATCAAAATGACAGTAGGGTTTTAAACATAGAAAAATTTAGAGCTTTAAAGCATAATCTTAAAATGGTTTATCTGGGAGATGAGACTTTTTTAAAGGAAATTAAAAAATTTTTACATACACATTTTAATGTTGAAACGAAGCTTATCAAAGATGCTTACGGGCCTTATTATTTTTTGACTGTCCTTCATCCGGAGGCTGATAAAGCACACGGACTTAAACATTTCGAGGAAATTATGGATATAGATAAAACAGACGTAACTGTTTTTGGGGATAATATAAACGATTTAGGTATGTTTGAATGGGCAGGTACTTCCGTAGCCGTTAAAAACGCTTTGGAAGAAGTTAAAAAAAGAGCCGATATTGTTTTACCTCATACTAATGATGAAGATGCGGTAGCAAAATATTTAAAGGAGATACAATGACAAGAAATGAACTGAAAAACGTTATTAAAAATATTGTTGAAGACAACGGATGTGAATTATATGACATAGAAGAAACAACAGAAGGGGACCACAGATATTTTAGGGTATATATCACAAAACCTGGAGGTGTAAGTCTTAATGACTGTGCAGCTATAAATAACCTTATCTCTCCGATATTTGACGTGGAAGACCCTGTTGAAGGGAAATACTTTTTGGAAGTCAGCTCTCCGGGAGTTGAGAGAAAACTTACAAAGCCTGAACATTTTGAAAAAAGTATAGGAGAAAATGTAAAAGTTACACTAAATGACGGTACGAAAGTAAAAGGACCGCTTAAAAGTTTTGTGGATAATGAAGCTGAAATAGGAAAAGAGAAAGTGAAATTTGAAGATATTAAAAAAGCAAAAACATATGTAGACTGGAGTACTTACAGTTTTGATGAATAATTACGCTTTAGAATCAGCAATAAATGAAGCTTGGAAATATCAGTTTTTAACATATCCCAATCCGGCGGTTGGGGCGAGTGTTATTGTAAAAAATCGCCTTTTTGTAGCCGCTCACAAAAAAGCCGGGGAGCCTCACGCCGAGGTAAATGCCCTGTGGGAGGCTTTTAAATTTTTTCATAATACTCCAAATCTTAAGACTTCACATGAAATTCACGAATATCTTTTGAAAAATCATAATAATTTTTTTAAAGAAGTAAATGTGTATGTTACGCTTGAGCCTTGCTCTCATATTGGGAAAACTCCATCTTGTGCAAATCTTCTTAAAATTTTAAAGCCAAAAAGTGTAACCGTAGGATGGCTTGACCCAATAGCTGAGCATAGCGGAGGGGTTGAAATATTAAAAAATGCTGGAATTGAGGTAAATGTTCTCAATGATAAAAGATGTTACGATTTGATAGAGCCTTTTATAAAATGGCAAAAAAAATTTATATTTTTTAAACTTGCCCAAAGTTTTAACGGTGTTATTACAGGGGGATATATAAGCAGTGAAAGTTCGTTAAATTGGGTACATCAGGTAAGAGATAAAATAGATTTGCTGGTAATTGGCGGAAATAGTGTAAGAATCGACAGACCGACTCTTGATGCAAGAAGAATAAAAGGAAAAGCTCCAGATGTTTTGATTTACAGCAAGCAAAAAGAATTTGACAAAACGATACCTCTTTTTAACGTGCCAAACAGGAAAGTGTTTATTGAAGATAGTCTTGATAAGTTAGAAAATTATAAATTTATAATGATTGAAGGCGGAGAGAAGTTATATAATGAACTGAAGAATTTTGTTGATTGGAAAGTTTTTATCGTAACTCCTA
>Ga0256836_1000560_pt1 | contig 18925 bp, 14 predicted proteins | sample 4561380metaG_FD_185974 | JGI IMG/M metagenome (GOLD analysis project Ga0256836, IMG submission 185974) | Hydrothermal vent microbial communities from Guaymas Basin, Mexico - 4561-380 | ecosystem: Environmental > Aquatic > Marine > Hydrothermal vents | place: Mexico: Guaymas Basin | collected...
TCACACCAGAACTTGTAAAAGAGATGGTTCAAAAACTCATAAAAGAGCATCTTGACTGGTTGGTTGTTTGGGGTGGTGTCTTTGGTGGACTTATTGGATTAGTTAGTTCTTTCTTGATATAGCCCTATTTACTGGGCTTTAATAAGAAAGTTAATAAAGTTTTACTACAATTCACTTTAAATCTGCTAAATATTGGTAAATGTTGAAAAACTTATATTTATTAAAGGTACGAGTCTATTACGAAAACCTTTCTTTTCCTATATATTAGGAAATCAAGTGAAGTTTAGTGACTATTTTTGGTACCGTTTAATTACAATATGTATATGTTTAGACTTATATTCTTTATGTAAGAATTCTGACTTAATTTATAGAACTATTAAATGATTAAGATATAATGTTTTTAATATTATATAAAAGATAACTAATGGCAAGAATTACAAAAGAAGAAAGAAAAACAAATATTATTTCAGCAGCCTTAAAACTATTTTCAGAAAAAGGTTTTTATATTACAACTATTCCTGATATTGCAGAAAAAGTTGGTATGAGTGTAGGAAATTTTTATAACTATTTTACCTCAAAAGATATACTTGCAAAAGAGCTTGTTATGTATATTTCTGAGTATTTAGGTGAAAGTATTCGTAAAATAAATGATCAAGATATCACAACAGAAAAAAAGACATATGAAATTGTTTCTATGTACTTTAATATGGCAGATGAAAGACCTGAAATGATAGAATATTTTTTAAGAGTTTATCTTTCAAACCGTGAAGTATTTGGTGATGGTTGTGAAGGTATGATATGTGTATCGCCTTTTGTAACAGAGATGATGATGTTCTTTAATGATGGTGTTGAGAGTGGTGACCTGCATGATCAAGATTTCTTCTCCGCGTTTGGACTATTTATGGGTTATCTTGGTGGTATGGTTTTCCTCTTTGGAGAGAAGATCCTTCCAGAGCCTCTAGAATGGTATAAAGAATCAATTTCACAAAATATCTATAATGCCCTCAAAACAAGATAAAAAACCCTCTATAATATGGTTTCAAGGTGTTACATGCAATGGTAATACCCACTCTTTTTTAAACCTTGAGAACTTGGACAAGCTTTTAAATAAATTTGAAATATTATCCCACCCTTCGCTTCCCTCGACTAAAGACTTTGATACTATTACAAATTGCACTTTAGTATGTGATATATTCATTTTTGAAGGTACTTATGATCCTCTTATGAAACGAAATGATGTTCTTATTTCTAAGGTTGTGGAACATTATGCTAAAAATGCGAAATATGTTATAGCCTTAGGTTCTTGTGCTAGTTTTGGAGGGATGTTTAAAGCAAGTGCACCCCATCGAAATAGTGGATTACTTTTTAATGAGCAAGAAAAGTCAGGACCTCTTCTAAATGTACAAACAAAAATCATTAATATTTCAGGTTGTCCTATACACCCAGAATGGTTAGCATATACACTAAGTATGATTGAAAAAGAAAGAGAAGTTGAGATAGATGATTTACATCGTCCAATTGAACTTTATAGCACTCTTGCACATCATGGATGTACAAGAAATGAGTATTTTGAATGGAAGGTAGATGCAGATGGCTTTGGAGAAAAAGAGGGATGTCTTTATTATAAACAAGGTTGTCGTGCACCAATGACTCATGCTTCTTGTAATAAAATACTCTGGAATGGAGTAAGTTCAAAAACAAGAGTTGGAACACCTTGTTTTGGCTGTACAGAACCAGATTTTCCAAGACAAAATCTTTTTAGCACAAAGACAAATATGTCAATTCCAGAGGATGTTCCACTTGGAGTTCCTAAACGCAGCTATTTAACTATGGCAGGAATAGCAAAAACATTTCATATTAACCGACTAGAAGGAAAACTCATTGATTACAAAACAACTGATTGACCAGATAGAGGGTGAGGCTTCTATCTTCTTTGACATGAAAGATGATGTAGTTGATTTTGCAACCATCGCCTTCCCTCATTTTCGTGGTATGGAGTCTATTTTAAAAGGAAAAAGTGCCCTAGATGCTTTGGTTATTACTCCAAGAGTTTGTGGCATTTGTGGACATGCTCACCTTATGGCAACAGTCCGTGCACTTGAAAATGCTTACAAAAATGCAGGTTATCCAATAGAGTTAAGTAAAAAAGTTGAAATAATCAGAGAGTTTACACTTGTAATGGAGATGATTCAAAATCATTTTAAGTGGATATATCTTACTATTATTCCCGAAGTTTCAAAATTAACAGACTCTACGAGAGAATCAACACCTTTAAAAGGTGCATATGCAGCAAGTATCGCTTCAAAAGCTATTGCTATTTTTGGAGGACAGTGGCCTCATTCATCATATATGATTCCTGGTGGTATAACAACCGACCCTACAAATATAGATCTATTAAAAGTAGAGTCTTATGTGGATGAGTTGATAAGTTTTTTTGAAAAAGAGTCTATAGGAATTTCACTTGAACAATTTCTCTCTTTTGAATCATGTAAAGATTTTAATACCCTCAGTAGTGATATTTCTTACCTTGAAAGTAGTTTAGTAACTATGAAGATGAACGAAAAGGGTTTTGCTTATGACAGGTTTTTAGTTATAGGGGAACATACATTTTCAAAACCCTCAAAATTAAAACAGACACGTCCATTTGGTATAGATGCAAAATATGTTAATACCATAGATTCATATTCTCCTGATAAGGTTTCATATGCCAAAAATGCTCAATATAAAGATGAATTTTATGAAACAGGCCCGTTAGCAAGAGCAATAGCTACAAATTTACCTATAGTAAAAAATATGCATCGACGTTTTAAGGATAGTGCATATTCAAGAGTAATGGCTAGAGTTTTTGAGCTAGCAACACTTTTAAAACATGCAAAGGGGCTATTGTCTGAGATAGATATCTCTCAAAAATCATGCCTAAAGAGTGTAGATATTTCAAAAATCACAGCGACAGGAACAGGTGTTGTCGAAGCACCTCGTGGACCACTGCTTCATACTGTTAATATTAAAAATGGTCTAATTCAAGAGTATAAAATAGTCACACCTACTCAATTCAATATAGGAAGTAGCTCAAAATCAAATCCAACACCTGCCCAAAAAGCTATGATAGGAATGACTCAAGCAGAAGCACTCTTTATCTTTCGTACTTTTGATGTCTGCTCTGTATGCACAACACATTAAATATTCTCTTTAGTCCATAAATAATATAAGAAATACATAATTTAATCTGAATTTAAAAAAACTAATATTTATTTAAGTTACTCTTTTGTAGCATAGTGAATGATTATTCATTAACTAAAGAAGAGGAGTTGACTATGGCGGATAGAATAGAGGGTGTAAAGAAGCTTTTTACATCTAAAAGTGCACGTGTAGAAACAAATAGAGGTGATGCTCATTATGAAAAACTGTTTCAATCATGTCAAACAAGAATTGAGGAATTAAAGACTCAAACACCATCAAAGAATCGTTTAGATATAGATGATTTACTCGAAGATCAAGGGGTTAATCGTCGTGATTTTATGAAGTGGGCGAGTGCTGTAACTGGTATGTTAATGTTACCAGCTTCATTTACACCACTTGTAGCAGATGCAGCGTTACTTATGAACAGAGCTCCTGTTATTTGGATTGAGCTTTCTGATTGTGCAGGAAATACTGAAGCCATGTTACGTTCTGATGGGCCAAAAATTGATGAAATCCTTTTAGATATCATCTCTTTAGAGTTTAATGAAACGATTATGGCTGCTTCTGGACATCAAGCTGAAGCACAACTAGAAGATGCAATGCATACTTTTAAAGATAAATATCTTCTCTTTGTAGAGGGAGCAGTTCCTATGGGAATGAATGGACAGTTTGGTACTATTGGTGCAGAGGGTGAAACTATGCATGATCATTTACAACGTGTTGCAAAACATGCTGCTGCTATTGTTGCAGTTGGTTCTTGTGCTACATTTGGTGGTGTTCCAGCAGCTTCACCAAACCCAACTGGTGCAGTTGGTGTGATGGATGTTGTAAAAGGTAAACCTCTTATAAATATTCCTGCCTGTCCTGCAAATCCTGCCAACATGGTTGGTGTTATTATTCACTATATCTTAACTGGTCAAGTTCCTGAGTTAGACTCACTTTTACGTCCTAAGTTCGCATTTGGTTACCGTATTCATGATAACTGTGAACGTCGTGCACATTTTGATGCTGGTGAATTTGTTGAAGAGTGGGGAGATGAAGGTGCAAAAAACAACTTCTGTCTTTATAAAGTTGGGTGTAAAGGTCCTATGACATTTAATAACTGTTCTATAGTCCGTTATAACGAAGGTGTTAACTGGCCTGTAGGTGTTGGACGTGGTTGTATAGGTTGTTCTGAGCCAGATTTTTGGGATAAGTATGCATATGAAAGACCTATGGCCGATGCACATATTAAAGCACCAACGGGTGGAGTTGAAAAAACTGTAGATGAGTTTGGTTTAGGATTACTAACAGCAGCAGGTATCGGTATCGGTATTCATGCAGCAGCAAGTATAGTAGCAGGTAAAAAAGAAGATGGAGGAGAAGCATAATGGCAAAAAAACATATAATAGTAGATCCGATTACTAGGATTGAAGGTCACTTAAGAGTTGAAGCAATAATTGATGAAAATAACACTATCGTAGATGCTTATACATCATCTACACTATTCCGTGGAATTGAGACAATTCTTCAAGGACGTGACCCTCGTGATGCAGGCCTTTTGGCTATGCGTATCTGTGGTGTTTGTACAGGTACTCACTACCAACGAAGTATTGAGGCAGTTGAAGATGCTTTTGATGTAACTATTCCTAAAAATGCACGTATAGTTCGTAACCTTATTCAAGGTGCACTATATGTTCATGATCACTTGGTTCACTTTTATCATCTACATGCACTTGATTTTGTTGATGTTGTATCTGCTCTCTCAGCTGATCCAAAAAAGACATCTGATGAAGCTGTAAAATGGGCAAATGTTTCAGGTACTAATCCTTTTATTGAAGGTGCTGGACAGTTTAAAGAAGTTCAAGATAGAGTTGCTAAATTTGTAAAACAGGGTCGTCTTGGAATTTTTGGAAATGGATACTGGGGTAATAAACACTATAAACTTACACCAGAACAAAACTTAATTGGTGTTGCACACTATCTTAAGGCTCTTGATATTCAAAGAGATATGGCTAAAATGCAAGCAATTTTTGGTGGAAAAAATCCACACCCTCAATCTATCGTAGTTGGTGGTGTAACTTGTGTGCAAGATATTAAAAACCCTGCACGTATAGCACTCTTTAAAACACTTTTAAAAGATAGTACAAAATTTATCAAACAAGCATATCTTCCAGATGTGTATATGGCTGGGACTATGTATGCAGATGAAGCAACAGATTCTTCAGCTACATTTACTGCACATAAACAAGGAAAAGGTGTAGGTGGAACTGGTGGTGGTCTTCTTAACTATATGAGTTATGGTGATTTCCGTCTTGATGATACAGGTTTTTACAAATCTGCATTACTTTTCCCTTCTGGTGTTGTACTTGATGGTGATTTAAGTAAGGTATATCCTTTTAATCCTGAGAAGATTGAAGAAGATGTAACTCATGCATGGTATGATGCAAAAGGTCCACAGCATCCTTATGAAGGAACAACTATACCTAAATATACTGGTTTAGAGAAGAAAGAAGATGGAATGGCTTATCTTAAAACAGATGAGAAATACTCTTGGATTAAATCTCCTATATATGATGATAAACGAATGGAAGTTGGTCCTCTCGCTCGTATGGTTGTTGGTGTTGCTTCTGGTCATGAACTTATCACAAAGTATGTAACAAATTTCCTTAAACGTGGAAATCTACCTACAACTGTTCTTTTTTCAACTATTGGTCGTACTGCAGCTCGTGCTATTGAAACTGAATTAATGGCTGATGAGATGATGAAGTGGGTTGATGAATTAGCTGCTAATGTTGCTGCTGGTGATGATAGTACTTGGCAAGATTTTGATTTTGATACAGTAAGTAAGAAAACAAAGGGTGTTGGTTTAGCTGAAGCACCACGTGGAGGTCTAGGTCACTGGATGAAAATTGAAGATGGGAAAATCTCTAACTATCAAGCAGTAGTACCATCAACATGGAATGCTGCTCCAAGAGACTACAAAGGGCGTTTAGGGGCTTATGAAGCAGCACTTATTGGTACTAAAGTTTCAGATCCTGAGCAGCCATTAGAGATTATCCGTACTATTCATAGTTTTGATCCATGTATTGCTTGTGCCGTACATGTGCTAGATACGAAAGGTAAAGAGCTAGGAGTATATAAAATAGATACTCAATGTAGTATCTAAGGGGAGTTATCATGAAAGCAGGACACAAACAAGTTAAACGTATGACAGCTTATATGAGATTAAATCATTGGGTTGTTGCTTTTAGTATGGTTGCAGCAATTATTACTGGATTATATATAGGGCATCCTTACTATCAAACATTTATTGCTGATCCTGCTGTTACAAAGTATGTAATGGCATGGAATAGATGGGTTCATTTTATGGTGGCAATTATCTTTGATGTAAGTAGTATAGTTATAGCCTATATGTACTTTTTCTCAAGATTTGAGCAGCCATATAAGAAGATTTTGCCAACTGGGAAAAATATAAAAGAGTTTGTTGAAGTTCTTTTAAATCTTGTGACACTCAATCGTCGTAAGAAATTTGATTCAACACATACTGATAGTTTTAATACAATATTTTTTCTTGTATTTCACTTGATGTTAGGATGGATGCTGCTTACTGGACTTCAACTTTATGTTCATGGTCTTGAATCAGGATTAAGCTCGATAGGAAACTGGTGGCCATGGATGCTTCATCTTGTAACTGACTGGACAATTCCAGTTAGTAACTGGTTAATTGGAAGTGCATCATCTACTGCTAGTATAATGGATGTGAGAATATCTCATCACCTTACAATGTGGTGGATAGTTGCATGGATAGTTTTTCATATCTATTACCAAGTATGGCGTACAATCTTCTGGAAAGAGGGAGATATCGGTATTGTTGTAAGTGGTACAAAATTCGTAAAAGAGGATAAAGCTTAAGCTTTATCTCTCCTTCTCCTCATTTAAAATTAATACACACAAAGGATTACAATGGCGTTTGTCCTAGAAATAGAAACTTCTTTTACTCAAAAATATATTAGAAACTACATAACAAGCATAGCAAGAAGATACAATATCAATGCAGATATAAAACAAGAAGAGTCAAAAATAGTGTGTGCTTTTGCATCAGAACATGAAAAACTACAAGAGTGTCTTGAATCAATAGCACAAGAGTTACCTGCATCTCTATTTTTAAAATCTTCGAATAGTTATAGAATAGATAAGGAACCAGAAGCTCTCCCTGAGTTAGAGAATGAGTATCCACTTAATTTAGGACTCTGTCCATCATGTCAAAAAGAGATGTTTGATGTAAGCTCTAAACGCTACTACTATCCATTTAGTTCTTGTAGTTGTTGTGGTGCTAATCATAGTTTTGTAACTTCATATCCTTATAAACGTCAAAATAGCTCTTTTAAATTTTTAGCAGCGTGTAAAAGTTGTCAAGCTGAGCAAATAAGTATTGGATTTAAAGAGGGGCATGAGATAAACTCATGTCATGATTGTGGTGTGCCCGTACGACTTGTAAATAAAACAACTGAACGCTATGCAAATGATTCTGGAAGTTTTAGAACTATGTTTGAAGTGGCAGCAAAAGCTATAAATGATGATAAAAAACTATTGATTAAAACAACATTTGGTTATAGAGTTTTTTATAAAGCAAATAAGTTAAACAGTGAGTCAATACTATTGATGATAAATGCTTCTAAAATTACAGATCATCTCTCCCTTATTACAGAAGAGTATCAGGCATTATTAAGTATAGAGAGACCAATTTTAAATGTTACTGTGAAAAATGAAGAACTTAAAACACTTTTAGGTGTTAATACTTCTTATGTTAAGTATCCTGATGAAGGTTTTTCTATTCTTCTTTGTGCCGAATTACAGAAACTAGGCATTGATTATATAGCATATGAAGAGTGTGATAAAAATTATGATGCAGATATGCTAATGGATTATGATTTAGAAGTTCGTTCTCAGAGTGATATGAGAGTTTTTTTAAATAAAGATGACCTTTTCATAGCGGAGGGAGAACGTGTCTCTTTCCCATCACATAACTTTGAAGAAAAATCTTTAGTGAGTGTAGCACATGAATATGTTGCTTTACCAGAAAAAGGAAAAATGCTTTTTGACAGTATGGAAAACTTTGAGTCAATTTCTGTAAATAGAGCGAATGTACTTGAAGGGGTTAAGGAGCAGTTTCACAAAAATCAAAAAATTTTTCTACAAGATGAAGCTTCATTTATCTCTGTAATTGCAGAACATGATGCATTTGATAAGCGTTGTGTAGGTGCTTATTTTGATGAAGAGCCTTCATTTTTATACTATGATGGTAAAAATGTACTAAGAATTGTTCCTCCAAAAGAGTTTGATGGTTCAAATATTATTGAAGATATAAAAAACCTTCGCGATGGTTCAGATAGACTCATTACTAATTTAGAAAAAAATGTACTAGAAATATATACAAAACTTTCATCTCTACAAGAGAAGAAGGACGTAAAGCTTTTTGAGGCTGTTGCAATTCTACTAGGACTCGAAGATGAATCTATGAGAGGAGTCACAAAAGAGGCTATGAAGTTTGTAGGTAAAGGTGGTATACAAATAGATACTCATGTTACAGATAATCGTTTTGATTATGCTGCATTTTTAGCAAGTATAATTTCATATCAACTAGCAGGAGTAAGTACATCTATACTCTCATACTCAATTTTTGAAAGTTTTGGTGATTACTTTAATGAGATACTTCAAGAGTTAAAAAGTAAAACAAAAGCAACAGAAATCATCTTATGTGGTACTCATTTTTCAAATCAGTCACTCTTCTCTCGTATGCAAAGAAATCTTAAAATGACCCCACCTCTTATGAATAAATGTTACCCAATAGGGAAGGAGAATACCGTTGTTGGTGGAGTCTTCCTCTAGTATTAGAGTTCATCTTCGAGTAGAAGGGATAGTTCAGGGTGTAGGTTTTCGTCCCTATATCTATAAGTTGGCTCATTGTTGTGGGCTCAATGGTTATGTTAGCAACAGTGGAGATGGTGTCTCTATAGAGATAGAGGGTGATAGCTCTAAAGTAGAATTATTTTTAAAACTATTACCTGTAGAGAAGCCACCGCTCTCTCGAATAGATAGTATAGAAAAAAAGGTAGTTTCTCTTTTACATGCACCTAACTTTCATATTTTAGATTCGACAACTAATACTATTTCAACAATGTTGAGTCCAGATATCTCTCTGTGTAGTGATTGTTTAGCTGAAATGAGAGAGAAGAACAACCGTAGATATAACTACCCTTTTATAAATTGTACAAATTGTGGGCCAAGATACTCAATCATAAAAAATCTTCCATATGATAGAGATAAGAGCTCTATGGACTCTTTTAAAATGTGTCATAAATGTCAAGAGGAGTATAATAACCCTCTTGATCGTCGCTATCATGCACAACCTATCTCATGTTTTGAGTGTGGACCAAAGTTGAAATATATTTCACTTTATGGTGAAGAGATAGATAATAATGAAGCAATAGATCAAATATGTGAACTAATTAAAAATGGTGAAGTTGTTGCAGTTAAGGGTATAGGTGGTTTTCATATAGTTTGTGATGCAACAAATACTAACTCTGTAAAATCATTAAGAGTAAATAAGAATAGAGAAACAAAACCTTTAGCTGTAATGTTTCAAAATATAAAGCTTATCCGAAAAATAGCACATATATCAAAAGCTGATGAGAAACTTATACTCTCAAAGGAGAGACCGATTGTTATAGTGCCAAAAAGAGAGAATAGTATCTTATCCCATCTAATAGCACCGAATATAGATAGAATTGGAGTACTTCTTCCATATACACCGCTTCACGAAATCTTACTCACAAAATTAGCTATTCCACTTGTGATGACAAGTGCAAATATTAGTGGAGAACCGATAATTGTAGATGAAAAAACTATTTTTAAAAAGATGCCTTTAGTAGTGCAACATCTTTTGACTTATGATAGAGAAATTATTAATGCATGTGATGATAGTGTCGTACAAAATAGTAATAATGATATGATTACTCTACGTATGGCAAGGGGTTATGCTCCATATAGTCTTTATCAAACAAAGAGAATAAAAAAGAAAATATTAGCATTAGGTGCTAACCAAAAAGTTACTATATCCTTAGCATTTGATAAAAATATTGTAGTATCACCACATATCGGTGATTTAAATTCACTGGATTCTAATGAATATTTTAAAAGAACACTAGAGACTCTCAATAGAATTTATAACTTTGTACCAGATATTATAGTGTGTGATAAGCATGAAGGGTATGAAACATCAAAAATAGCAAAAGAGTATATTTCAAAACATAAAGATGTTATATTAATAGAAGTTCAGCACCATTATGCTCATGCTCTGTCTTGTATGGCTGAGTACTCTTTAGATGAAGATGTTTTAGCATTCTGTTTTGATGGAACAGGATATGGAGATGATTCTACTCTTTGGGGTGGAGAGGTACTTATAGCAAATAGAAGTGACTATAGACGTGTGTATCATTTTAAAGAGTTCGCACTTTTGGGTGGAGAAGTAGCTATAAAAGAACCTCGTAGAATTGGGATGTCTTTTCTGTTTTCTACTTTTTCCCTTCAAGAGGTTTTAGATATGAAAAATCCACTAGTAGATTCATATAGTGACTCGGAAATTAAGACATTATATTCTATGTATACACGAAAAATAAATTCTCCAAAATCTTCCTCTTTAGGTAGAATATTTGATGCTGTTTATGCATTGAGTGGATTTATACAAGCTTTAAGTTACGAGGGTGAAAGTGGACTGATTTTAGAAACATTAAGTAATAAAAGTAATACTAATGCTTCTTTTAAGTATAGTTTAGAAGATGGAGTAATTGAGTACTCAAAAATGATACCACAGATTATGAATGAAGAATCATCTGAGAAGATAGCAAAGAAGTTTATAAATACAGTTGTGAAAATTATTTGTGAAATTACACAAGAGTTTACTCATTTACCTATAGTTTTGAGTGGAGGTGTCTTTCAAAATAAGAGTTTGGTCTCTAAACTAACACAAGAGTTAAATAAATTAGATAGAAAGTATTATATACAGAGTAAAATACCAATTAATGATGGTGGTATCTCATTAGGTCAGATATATCATGCAATACAAAAAACTGAAGGATAATTATGGGAAAAAAAGTTGCACTAATAGGGTCTGGAAATGCATTTTTCAAGGATGAAGGGGTAGGTTTATATGCTGCAAAATTTATCAAAGAGAACTACACTTTTATTCCTGAAATTGAGATAGTGGATGGAGGAACCTTAGGTTTTAAGTTGATGCCTTTGCTACAAGAGTTTGATGAAGTACTGATAATTAATACCGCATCTGATGAGTCTCGAAATATAGGGGAAATTACTATAAAAACTACTGATGAGTTTTTAGATGGTAGTTTAGTTAAAAAAACAGCGAATGAAGTGGAAATTGCTGAAATGCTCCAGATATGTTCATTAAGTGAAGCTATGGCTGAAACAACTGTTATAAGTATTGTTCCAAAAGATATCCTCTCTGTTGAAGTGGCTTTAAGTGAAGAGATGAATTCTGTTTGGGATGAGTATATCACTACAGTTTTATCTACAATTCACTCCTTTGGTATTGATTTTCAAAAGAAGAGTAATATTTGTTCTTTAGAGAATATTTTGGATATATTTGCTAATCCAAGTATAGAACATTCAAGAGGTTTTTAATACTTTTTTAAGAGAAGTTTATATAGTATATGAATACTCATTCATTTATAGATTTATATTTTTGTAAAGGTGTAAAAATTAAAATATTCTTTATAATAAACATTTTAATTTTGAGAATTTACAGTATAAATTTTATACTTGAGTGATAACGGTTAATGTACCCCTCAGAGTAATTGTGAATTAAAGATTACTTATTTTTTCTTTATATTTAGATTCAAAGTTTAATAGATTATCTTTGAGGGTTTTTAAAATTTTCTATTATTGATTCTAAAGAATTAATTTTACCTTTTTTACTTACTTTTATATCATTCTTCTCTAAAATTTTTATAAGTGTTTCAATATAAGTATCAAACTCTTTATAGAGCACATCACTTAAGCATATCGATACATCTATCTCTTTAGGAACTATTCCTAAAACACTTGATTTGGGAGTATCTCTGCCCATGAGTTCTAAAATATCAAAACATTGAAGAACTCCTATTTCGTGTGCACCACCAGAGTTTAGTCCATAGCCAGTAAGTTTATGAGATGGTATATGATAAATACTTCCTGCTTTATCATCAATCTCAATGGCATCAAGAATAATAATATGAGGATATTCCATAAACATATTTAATAGATTTATTCCCTCAACCCCACCATTAACTATCTCAATAGATGGTTCAAAAGTATAATTTTTTTCTAGGTATGTAGTCGCATAGATGGCAATACCATCATCTTTTTCTAAAATATTACCTACACCAAGTATTGCTAAACTTTTCATATGAATTCCTATTCAATTAATTATTGAAATTATTATACAATCTTCTCAGAAAAATGGGTAATGTATAAATGATTTAATTTTGGAAATGCTAAAATAAAGCAGTGGTGTTACGGAAATCATTAGAAGGATATAAAATGAGGGTATTGGTGATAGGTGGTGGTATCGTTGCAGTTTATTTAGCAAATAAGCTTAAAAAAGAAAATTCATCGATAGATATAACCTTATTAAGTGATGAAGATACTCTCCCCTATGATAGAATTCATCTCTGTCGATTGGTTGATGGGAGTGAAGATATAGAAGGAATAAGACTTCAACTTAACCCGATGATTAAAATAGAACTTAATCAGAAAATTATAAAGATAAATAGAAAGAAACAAAGGGTCTTTTCTAATAATTCTATGTTCTCTTATGATAAACTTATTATTGCAACTGGTTCACTTCCTATCTCCCTTTTTGATATCAAAGGTATCTCAAATTGTGCGTTATTTAGAAATGCAAAAGATTGTAAGAAAATTAGAGATGGCATAGAGAATAAAGAGATTGTTGTAGTGGGAAGTGGTCCTATTGGATTAGAACTTCTCGATACATTAAATAAGATGCCAAACGTATCACATATTACTCTGCTTTTACGTGCAAAACACCTCTATTCAAAGTATCTTTCCAGTGATGCACTTAAAATTATAGAAGAGTCTTATCTTTCAAGTGGTAAGATAAAAATCTCTTATGAAGATGAGATTACAGAGAAAATAATTAAGAATAATCAACTCTTATCACTTAGGACTAAAAAACTTCATATAGATCATCCCTTCCTCATCTTTGGCATTGGAATAAAGCCAAATATTGAAGATTTTAAAAAATACTTAGCAACAAATATAGGAATATTAACAAATTCTTATATGCAAACAGAAGATAAAAATATCTATGCGGTTGGAGAGTGCGCAGAGCTTGAAACTCTAGGTTTTATTGCTGGACATGTAAAAGAGTGTACTTTACAGGCAGACTGTGCTATATCTCATCTACTTCAAGAAGAACTTAAAGAGTTTAAAACTGGAACTAGTGTAGATATGTTAAAGGTTGGTAAATTTGATTTAGTAGAAGTAAGTTCACCAAAATTTAGTAATAGTTACGAGAAAGTTATTATTTACTCAAAAGAAGATTCTCGAGTAGATGAGTACTTTTTAAATGAGAAGAGACTCACAAAATTTATAGGAATAAACTCAAATGTAGATCTTGCATATATTGAAACACTTATAAATAGTAACAATAATGTAGATATTGACTACCTTTATGAAAATCGACTCATTAGTGAGAAAGGGAGATTAATATGTAGCTGTGAACATCTTTATCAGCAAGATTTAGTAGATATTGTAACAAAGACAGCTATATCTTCTTTTGGAGAGTTAGCTACCTTTAGTCAAGCTGGTCGTGTGTGTGGTAGATGTAAAATGATGGTTCAAGACCTTATCAAAGAGTCTCAATATCTTATAGACCCAAATGTACCACGAAAAAGTATTGAAGATATTCACAGAGAAGAAGAGATTAACAAAGTTCAAAAACGCATAGATAAATTTAATAGACTTAATCCAAGAAATAACCTTGATGCTAATAACTTAGAAGTGGCAATGGAGTCGCTTGAAATTGCAAAGCACGAGGTTAATAGCTGGATATCAATGGTAACTGCAAATATGCAGCTTCATCCAAACTTTGAAGTAGTTGTTCAAGAGAGCATTAAAGCACTCAATAAAATTCCTATTATATGGCTTGAACTTGCAGACTGTAGTGGAAATTCTGAAGCATTTATAAAATCTACTAACCCCTCCATAGAAGAACTGATATTTGATTATATCTCTTTAGATTACCATGAACTTCTGATGAGTGCAAGCGGTGAGCAGAGTGAAACTGTTTTAGAAGATATTATCAAAAATCAAAAAGGTGCATATATTTTGATTGTAGAGGGTGCGATACCTATGGCAATGGATGGTAAATATTTACGTATAGGAGCAAAAGGTGAAACAGGTTTAGCACTACTGCAAAAATGTGCTAAAGATGCAGCGATTGTATTAGCTGTTGGAAGTTGCGCTCTTGATGGTGGAATTGTTGCTGCTGCTCCAAATCCGACAGGGGCAGTTGGTGTAGCACAAGCTCTTAATAGAGAAGATATTATTAATCTACCGGGATGCCCTACAAACCCGATAAATATAGTAGGAACACTTCTTTCGTATCTTATGTTTGAAGAGTTACCAACATTAGATAAATTAAATCGTCCTTTATGGGCCTATGAGGGAAGAGTTCATGATAACTGTGAACGTAGAGGTCACTATGAACTAGGTGAATTTGTAAAAGAGTGGGGAGATATTGGGGCTAAAAAAGGCTATTGTTTATTTGAAATGGGCTGTAAAGGTCCTTATGCAAATGTAAACTGTCCAACTATGAAATTTAATGGTGGAGTTAGTTGGCCTGTACAAGCCGGACATGGTTGTATGGCTTGTACGGAACTTGGTTTCGCAGATAAATATGCAAATGAGAGAAAGTATGTAGAGGATGAAAAAAGTGAATAGAAAAAAAATAGTTATAGATCCCATAACAAGAATTGAAGGACATTTAAGAGTTGAAATTGAAATAGATGAAAATAATATTGTTCAAGAAGCCTGGGTAAGTGGGCAGCTTTTTCGCGGAATAGAGATAATATTAAAAGATCGTGATCCAAGGGATGCAGGACTTTTAGCAGGTCGTATTTGTGGAGTTTGTACAAATTCTCATTTTCGTGCAGCTGTATCTAGTGTTGAGGATGCATATTCCCTAGAACTACCGAAAAATGCTGAAATTGTGCGCGATTTAATGGCAATGGCTCTTTTTATTCAAGATCATGTTGTCCATTTTTATCATCTTCATTTACTTGACTTTGTTGATATCACTTCTGCTTTAAATGCTGATGCAAAACTAACATATAAAGAGGCTTTTAGATACTCCGATGAGCCATTTCATAACTCATACACTCACTATGAGGCTACTTTAGAGAAGCTTTCAAAATTTATTAAGGCTGGAAAACTAGGTCCTTTTTCGAACGCTTACTGGGGGCATAAGGCATATAAACTTACTCCTTCGCAAAATCTTATTTTATTTTCACACTACCTTGAGGCTTTAAAATTCCAGGCAGAGATTTCAAAAGCTGTAGCAATCTTTGGTGGAAAAACACCACATCCTCAAAGTATTGTTGTTGGTGGTGTTACAAGTGTTTCTGACATATTAAACCCTCAACGTTTAAATGATTATCTTTTTATTATAAAAAAAGCAAAAGATTTTATAGATAGAGCTTACCTTCCAGATACAAAACTTCTTGCAATTGCATATAGAGATGAGATTAAAGCTGGTGTTGGTCGTTCATGTGGTAATTTTATGTCTGTAGGAGGTTATGAGTTTGAAGGTGAGAAGAAGCTATTTTGCGATGGTATTATTTATAATCATAACTTCAACACTATAGAAGACTTTAACGAACTTAAAATAAGCGAAGAGATTGATCGCGCTTGGTACGAGAATGAATCTTCTCAAAATAATATCAAATATACAGACCTTAATAAGGATGGTAGTTTAAAAACTGCAAAAAATGATGATAAATATTCATGGATAAAAGCTCCAAGATATGATGGCAATGTAATGGAAACAGGACCTCTTGCTCGTGTATTAATTAGTTATACTAAAGAGAATAAACTTATCAAGTCTTTTGTAAATGAGTTTTTAGAAGCTAGCAACTTGGAAATTTTAGATTTATCTAGTTCCATTGGTAGAAATGCGGCTAGAGCGATAGAAACAAGTTATATATGTGAATATACTTTTAAACTTATATCACGTTTAATTCAGAATATAAAGTATTATGACACCGAGACTTGGGTTAAATTTAATTTTAATTCATTAAAGAAAAATGCTAAAGGAAGAGCATTTTTAGAAGTACCTCGAGGAACACTTTCACATTTTATAAATATAGAAAATAAAAAGATACAAAACTTTTCAGTAATAGCACCAACAACATGGAATGCAACACCTAAGAATTTTGATGGTATTAGAGGTCCTTATGAAGCGGCATTAATAGGCTTAAGGATTACAGACCCTTTAAAACCACTTGAAATATTAAGGGTATTACACTCTTTTGATCCCTGCCTTGCATGTGCAGTGCATGTTATAAATACTAATGGAAAAGAGTTAAGTCGTTATAAAATCTAATAATGTTACTAGTTTTTAAAGTAGTTCTTAATAAGTATCTCTACAGCTTCATTTTTTGTATGATTGTACTTAAATTCACACTCTTTTAGAAAGTATATAAAAGAGTCGTTTTTTATCCCTTTATACTTTAAAATAGCTTTTTCAAAATAATCCCAGAAAGAGACTATATTATTAAAATGTTTCTCCACTTTTATAATTTTTGAATTACGTTTAAATTTATTAAACTCATCAATATATCCATCTTCTACATTGTCTTCAAGAAATTGTCTTTTATATTGCTGCAAAGATGGCATTAAAATAGTATAAATATGTTTAGAGTAATCAAATGTTAAAAAATTATGTGCGTCAAATATAGCTTTACTTTTAAGTTTTTTGGAGTTATCAAGATAATAATACTCTTCATACTCACATTTCATCATTCGAACTTGTTCATACTCTTTTTCACATATATGTGCAGACAATATTCTAAGTGTGTCATAATATCTTTGTACTGATGTATAGGATAATTTTGTTCTTTTTGAAAGACTAAGAGCACTTTCATTATGTACATAAGAATTAATAATCAACATTATTTTATTAATCTTTTCAAGAGAAAGCTTTTTAGAGCATTTTGAACACTTAACTCTTCCATCGGAGAGTGTATAAACAAAATTATGACAGTATAAACATTCATAAGTCCATAACATAATAATTTATAATCTCCTTTTGTGCCAATTAGTCCGAAAACAGTATAAGAAATTGACTCTTTTAGCTTTCTTTTACATAATATACTATAAAATCTTTTAAAACTGAATAATCATTCACTTATGTAAGGAATTTTTCTATGGAAATGGGCTTTATTATTATTTTTTGGTATGGAATTCTTCATGCATTTGGTCCAGATCACTTAACAGCAATTGCAGATTTCTCTATTGGTAAGTCAATGAAAAAAACAATGCTTATTACAACTATGTTTGCATTTGGTCATGGACTTATGCTTTTTATTTTTGCGAAGCTACTAGAAGTGTATGCACTGCCTGAATCTATTACTGCTTATGGAGATATAATCTCTTCTAGTGTTATTATTGCTATGGGTATCTATCTATTAGTAATGGTAGCCACAAATAGGATACAACTAAATAAGCATATTCATAATAATAAAGAGCATATTCATATTTATTTTGGAAAAGAGCATTCTCATAATATCAATAATTCAACAGCATCAGCTTGGGGTATTGGTGCACTTATGGGTATAGGTGGAGTGCGTGGTATGTTGGTTACACTTGGTATGTTACAAGGTAATAGTATCGAGTGGACAATGGTTTTGGCTTTTGTAATGGGTGTTTCTTTAGTCTTTTTAAGTTTTGGAGCTTCAGTACTCTACTTAAATAAACAGTATCTTACAAACATTACAAATGTAAGACGTGTCTTTGCAACTGCTGGAGTTATCTCAGTAGTAGTTGGAACAAATATGCTTTTAGCATAAACTAAAATAAGGAATTTATAATAAATGTGTGCAGATTGCGGATGTAGTATAACAGGAACAACTTTAGGCGATGGTGAACACCATCATCACGACCATGGGCAAAGTCACTCACATGAGCATCAAGCAGCACATGAGACACTACACCACAACCCTCAGTTAAATGATAAAAAGACTATTAGTGTTATCACAAAGATACTCGATAAAAATAACCACGAAGCAGGACATAACCGTGCTCACTTTGATAATCATGGAGTATTATCTATAAACTTAATGAGTTCTCCCGGAAGTGGAAAAACAACTCTCTTGGAACATATGGCAGACATAGCTAAGTTTAAATTTGGTGTTATTGAGGGAGATTTAGAGACTTCTCGTGATGCGGATAGAATTAAAGCTAAGGGGATTCCTGCATTTCAGATACAAACAGGTTCTGCTTGTCACCTAGATGCATTTATGGTGCATAAGGGTCTACATGATATGCCACTTAATGAAATAGATGTCTGTTTTATTGAAAATGTAGGAAATCTTGTATGCCCAGCCTCTTATGATGTTGGTAGTCACCTCAATATAGTACTTGTTTCTATTCCAGAGGGAAGTGATAAAATAGAGAAATATCCAGT
>Ga0256836_1000563_pt1 | contig 18849 bp, 20 predicted proteins | sample 4561380metaG_FD_185974 | JGI IMG/M metagenome (GOLD analysis project Ga0256836, IMG submission 185974) | Hydrothermal vent microbial communities from Guaymas Basin, Mexico - 4561-380 | ecosystem: Environmental > Aquatic > Marine > Hydrothermal vents | place: Mexico: Guaymas Basin | collected...
TTTTCCCAAGGGGTTTTAAAATTTGGGCGATTTGATTTCCAATGTCGTTTTGGACGTTTGTCGAGGCGTTTTGAACGTTCAGTCTTATTAAGACTTCATTTTCATTACCAAAAGTCGTAATATTGGCGCCTTTGAATTTTTGAGATACAAGTTTTCTTATTTCCCCGATGTCCGCTTTTTTGTCAAATTTTACCTGAACTTCAACTCCGCCTTGAAAATCGATTCCCCAGTTAAAACCTTTCGTAAATATTGAAAAAAGACTTAAAACTATCAGGATTAAAGAAACGGATATAAAAATATTTCTTTTTCCCATAAAATTATATATTTTATTATCTCTAAAAAGCTCCATATCAAACCTTCATACCAAAAGATTTTGGCGTAATTTTTTTACCGCTTGCTAGCATATATTCCCAGATTCCGTGAGTTCCTAAAATTGCAGTTAACATACTCGCAAGAATTCCTATAGCCATTGTAATCGCAAAACCTTTAATTGTCCCCGTCCCGTATGCGAATAGGGCAAGTGCTGCTATTAATGTAGTAATATTCGCATCCAAAATTGCGCTCATGGCATTCTTGTATCCGCCTTCAATCGCTACTTTTATAGATTTTCCTTCATGTAAAAGTTCTCTTATACGCTCGTTAATAATAACGTTCGCATCAACTGCCATACCAACTGTGAGTACTATACCCGCCATTCCCGGAAGTGTCAGTGTTGCACCAAAAAGCGCCATTATAGCGATAATCAAAAACAGGTTCACAATTAGTGCGATATCGGCAACAATACCGGCAAGTCCGTAATACCAAGCCATAAAAATTACCACCAAAACAAAACCTGTAATCAACGCTATTAAAGACTGTCTGATTGAATCTGCTCCAAGACTTGCCCCCACACTTCTTTTTTCAAGCAAAATTACAGGTGCGGGAAGCGACCCACTTCTTAATGCAATTGCAAGTACATGCGCTTCTTCAGGACTTCCGACTGTAATCTGACCGTTTCCTCCTCCGATTCTTTCCTGAATAACGGGTGCTGAATAAACTTTGTTGTCAACTACGATGGCAAGTCTCTTTCCTACGTTTTTACCCGTAAAATCCCCGAATATTTGCGCACCCTGGGAATTTAGGGTAAAAAATATAGCGGGCTGGTTTGTTTTTTGTGTAAATCCGACCGTTGCATTGGTTATCATACTTCCGTCAAGCACAGGAGGTGTTTTTAAAAGGTATTTTCTTTGAGGGTTGTCTTTACTAGGAAGCAGAATATCCCCGTATTTTTCAGCGTCTTTTTCAGTTAAGGCTTTATGTTCTTCATCCACGGCATATAGCTCAAGATGTGCGGATGTGGATATAAGCTGCTGAACGCTTTGCTGCTCTTTCGGTGTTTTTATACCGGGAAGTTCTACAAGTATTTTGTCTTTACCCTGTTTAGTGACAGTTGGTTCTGCAAGTCCGAATGCGTCAAGTCTGCTTCTAATCGTCTGAATAGCCTGACTTAGTGCATCATTTTTTGTTTTAATGATTTCCTGAGGCGTCAGGGTTATTTTATATTCAATTGAATCTTTTTTTGGTGTTTTTTGAATATTTACGCCTTTAAGAATCTTTAGTTCTTCATCAAGTTTTGCAGCGTCGTCTTTGTCAATAAGCTCAAATGTTATTGAATTGTCTTTTATTTTTAAATTGTCGATAAACAGTTCTTTTTTGTCGGTAATGTATTTAATTGTGGAACCGAACGTTTTGATTTTGCTTTTTACAGCCTCGTCGCCTTTTACGCCTAAAACCAAATACATTCCGCCCTGCAGATCAAGCCCGAGGTTGATTTTAGGTTCTTTTCCGATAAAAGAAGGAATTGTAAACGCAATCCCGAAAAGTGCCGCTAAAATAAATATTACAAGTCTGTAATTAAGCTTTTTCATTATCTATTTTCCTGGCTACCGCACTTTTGTCAAGTTTTACTTCAACATGGTCGTTGATTTTAACTTTTAAAAAATCCGGTTCGTTTTTTACAACTTCTGCAATAATTCCGCCGACTGTAATTATTTTATCGCCTTTTTTAAGGTTTTCCACCATTTCTTTGTGTTTTTTTGCCTGTCTTTGTTGTGGTAAAATTACAAGGAAATAAAAAATGGCAAATAAAATTATAAGAGGTAATAATGATGCTAAAAGTGAAGGTTGCCCTGCCTGAGGTGCTTGTGCGTATAAAAAATTCATGTTTGTCCTTTTTTAAAAGGAATTTTAACACAAATTCACTCTACTTAGCAATTTTTTTTTCATTACCGCTGTATATTAATTACATATTGCTTGTATATGGAATGGAAGTTAATTTATTTTTTAAACTTTTTTTTACCGTTGATATGTTTTTTGCTTTGTATTTTCTTTTTCATTCTAAGCATAAATGGTTTGGAAGCGGATTTTTAACAGGGCTTTTTTGGTTTTGGTGGATTGGGCTTAGTTTTAGGTATTACGGTCTGAGTTGGCTTATTTTTGTTGTTGATTTTTTCATAGCTTTGTTTTACGGTTTTGTTTTTTGGGTAATTTTTAAAATATATGAATTAATAAACCGTCAAAACAGATATTTTGCAAAGATGTTTTTGGTTTTGTTTTTTACTTTCGGTTTTGATTATGTTGCACCTTTTACTTTTGACTGGTTTAAGCTGGAGGTTTTGTTTATAAATTCAATTTTCGGCGTTACAAAAACGGTTTTGTTTCTGGTGACAACTGTCGTGGCTTTTTATAAAGAGTTAAAATGGATTTCGTTAATTGTTTTGATTGTTGCGCTTTTGTTTAAATCTCATCCTCCAAAGACTTTGAATCTTGATATTTATGTTTCAAACACCTGCATACCGCAGGGGCTTAAATGGAAAAAAGATTACATTCCTTTTGAGATAAAAAACAATTTTACAATTATAAACAGGGCTATAAAACTGAAAAAAGACGCAGTTGTTTTGCCCGAGAGCGCATTTCCTTTGTTTTTAAACAAATATGAAGATTTAATGAATAAATTAAAAATACTTTCAAAAAAAATAGTAATAATTACGGGCGCTTTGCATCTTAAAGATTCGAAGTACTATAATTCAACATATATATTTAAAAACGGCAAAGTAATAATTTTAGACAAACACGTTTTAGTGCCGTTTGGGGAATATATACCGCTTCCGTTTTTTCAAAAAGAGATTAACAATCTTTTTTTCGCAGGGGCGAGCGATTATATGACAAGTGATAAATTCGGTATGTTTGAAATAAAAGGCTATAAATTTATAAACGCTATATGCTATGAGGCTACGGTGGAGGATTTATATAAACTTGAGCCAAATTACGTAGTGGCTTTAAGTAACGATGCATGGTTTATGCCCTCAATTATGCCTTCTCTTCAGCAGATGTTAATAAAAATTTACGCCAAAAAATACGGTAAAACCGTATATCACAGCATAAACGGGTTTAAATCGTATGTTGTAAATAAGCAGAGGTAAATAGTGATGGTGAAAAATGGTGAAAGAAGGTGAAAGACGGTGAAAGAGGGTGAAAATGAGCGCAGTGAACCCGGCCACTTGAAAAGTGGCAGGGTGGACAAGGGAAAATCTTAACAACTAATAAACCAATACTCCAACTTTGCTTTAAGCTTGTGCTTTGAGCATTTAGCTTATTTAAAAACTTGCCCCGAAACTAAACTCAAATTTTCTTGTATCATCGCCGTCTTCGGTTTTAATAGGCCATGCCCATACAAAGCTTATAGGTCCCATAGCCGTAACCCAGTCAATCGATACACCAATAGAACTTCTTGATATATCCAGTCCGTCTTCTCCTACTGCTCCGTAATCTATAAATCCGCTTGCCCAGAGTTTGTTTTTAAGACTGATAGGCGTTGAAATTTCAGGTCCCATGATTAGTTCGTATTTACCTCCGATTTCATTTCCCTCATCATCAACCGGAGAAATTGAATATGAGCTAAATCCCCTGACACTTCCGATACCGCCCAGATAAAATTTTTCGTTAATGGGTAGATATCCGTTATCCGTGATAACGCCGGCTTTAACTTTATATTTTAATACGGCGTATGTTTTGTATACATCGTTTTTTAACGGATAAAAATATTTATAATTTGCCACTGTTTTTATAAATTTTTCATCTCCTCCAAGTCCTGCAAATTGTGCTGATATGGATGCTTTTTGTCCGGTAGTTGGGAAAAAGTAATTATTTGTTGTGTTATAGTTTAATGTAGCGACTATATAACTTTTAGTGCTGTCTGGTTTTAGATAATCTTCCGTAACGTCATAATCGCTGAGTTTTGTTTTCGTAAATCCGTATGTAACGTTTGCACCGAGATGTCTTGATAACTCTTTACCGACTCCTATTGTAAAACCTTTTTCTTTTGAGGTATATGAAATTCCTTCAAATTCCCTCTTGAAAATAGAAGTATTAAAAGAGTATTTCGTATCAAAAACTCTAGGGTTGTACAAAGAAAATCTGTAGGTTTTATCTTTACTTGAAGTGTCCATTGAAGCATTTACGCTTTGTCCGCTTCCAAATACGTTTCTTTCCGTTATCGAAAAGTTAAAACCGAGTTTAGAATAACTTCCGTAACTTATTCCGGCTTTAAGTGAACCGCTAAGTCCTTCTTTAACGTTTACTATTAAATCAATCTGATTGGATGAAACTTTTTTTTGTTCGATTTTTACATCTTCAAGATAACCCGTCCTTTGAAGAGCGTTTTTTGAATCTGTTAAATCTTTGTAAGAATATTTATCTCCAGGAGCTAGATAAACGTTTCTTCTAATAACCCTGTCTAGCGTTTTTGTGTTTCCTTTAATGATAACGTTTCTTATATAAACGATTTCACCGGGAATGACTTTAAAAGTTATATAAGCGTCGGAGCCTTTTTTTTGAATGTCGGGGTAAACTTTTGCATAAGCGTAACCTTCGTTTGCAAACGCATGCTGAATGTTTTTAATATCTTCCCTTAATGCGGCAATATTAAAAAATTTATCGGTTTTTAAGTTAAGTTCTGGCAGTTTGACTTTTATGTTTTTAGGATAATCAATATCTATTTTTTTGACAATGTATCTTTTACCTTCAGTTATTGAGTAATCTATAACCGCACTGTAATTGTCAAAGTTTGATTTTGCAAGAGGTACACTGACTTTTGCATCCATGTATCCTAAGTTTAAATAAAAATTCTGCAACGCTTCCCGGTCAGAGATTAATTTATAGATATTTAATTCACCATCATTGGTGAAAGGCAAAAAGCTCCAGAAAGTTTTTGGTCTGTTTTCGGTTTCATCTAATAAATCGCTTTTGGATATTTTTTTAATACCGTAAAAATTTACATTTTTAATCGCAAGTTTTTCGCCTTTTTTTATAGAAATGTTCAGTTTAACGGATATAGGGGATATGTAATGTTTGTCTATGTTTACAACAGTGTTGAAATATCCTTTTGAGAGGTAATAAGATTTTATAAATTTTTGCAGATTGTCAAGTTTTTCTTGTGATAATATTTCACCTTTTTTTGGAAGAAGATTTTGTTCTTTTAAAATTTTTTTTAAATCTTCGGAAAAATTTTCCAAATTTAAAGAATAAATTGAAGGTTTTTCTATACATTCAAATATTAAAGTATTATCGTTTTTTACGGCTTTGACTGTTTGAAAATAGCCTGTTTTATATAAATTCTTGATACTTCTGTCAATTTTTTCTATATCAAAATCATCGCCTTTTTTTATATCAATTAAACTGTTGGCGGTTATAGGTGATATGTGTAAAAGGCCTTTGTATTCAATTTTGTCTATTTGAGCAAGTAAAATAATCGGAAATAAAAGCAGTGATTTTTTCATAATACCCCTTGTTTAAATAATAAGGGCAATTATATCAAAAAAGTTAGATAAGGTGGAGATGATTAAAATTGGTATAATTACACAAAAAAAGAGGTGTTATGACTTGCGGTATTGTGGGTTTGGGTTTAATGGGGGGAAGTTTCGGTCTTGCAATGAGGGGGTATTTTAAAGAGATTATAGGAATAGACCATAATCCTAAACACAAAGAAGATGCTTTAAAATTAGGGCTTGTAGACAAGGTGGGAGAATTTGAAGATTTAAAAAATGTGGATGTCATTATTTTGGCTATACCCATAAGGGGAATCATTACCGTTTTAAAAGACCTTTCACAACTTGGTATAAAAAAAGAGTGTACAATTATAGATTTTGGGTCCACTAAAGAGAGTATTATAAACGAATGTCCCGTGTGTATCAGAAAAAACCTTGTTGCATCCCATCCTATGGCGGGGACGGAATATTCCGGTCCAATGGCTGCAATTGCGGATTTGTATGTTAATAAGATAATGGTAGTTTGCAATATCGAACAAAGCGGTGAAAAACAAAAACATACGGCAATTGAGATTTTTGAAAAACTGAAAATGCGCGTTAAATATATGGATGCAAAAGAACATGACAGACATGCGGCTTTTATATCCCATATGCCCCATATTGTGAGTTTTTCCATTGCAAATGCTGTTTTAAAACAAGAGGATAAAGAGCATATTGTAACACTTGCCGCCGGTGGTTTTAGGGATATGAGCAGACTTGCCAAAAGTAATGCACATATGTGGGGGGATATTTTTAAAGAAAATAAAAACAATCTCTTAGATTCTATCGAAGCGTTTAAAAGCGAACTTAAAAAAGCAAAAGAGATGATTGAAAAAGAAGAGTGGGACAAACTTAAAAAGTGGATGGAAACAGGAAACGAATTGCATAAGATTATGTAAAAAAATATCTTATACTTGCAAATCCTGCGGCTTTTGATTTCTTAATCTCTTCTACTTCATTATTTGAAATAATACCCCCAAGGGCTATGACTTTTGGATGAATGTTACAGATTTCATTTAATTTTTCTATTCCAAGTCCGTTTCTGCCTTTTGAGTTAAATATCGGTGAGAACGTTATATAATCTGCATTTACGGCTTTTTTTACCTCTTCAATTGTATGTGTTGAGGCAAAAACGGTTTTGTTTTTAAAATCGTCTATTTGTTTAAGCCGAGAAGATGGCAGATGTACAGATTCAAAATATTCAATAATATCTGGATTGTCTTTTACCGTATCAAAATTAATTACCGGATTGCTGTATTTTTTTGCAAATTCTAAAAATTCAAGTATCTCTTTTTTGTCAAAATATGTTTTGTTTCTGTAACAGACAAAATCCGGTCGGTGTTTTAATATTGAGTTTTTAATTTCATTTAGTGAATATCTTGGGTCAGTTATCATATATTTTATCAATTTAGGCATATATTTCAAATCCTTCTTTTTTTGTGTTTTCCTGTTTAATTAGATTAATTATGTTTTTTAAATATTGCTCGTCTACCGGTATCTGTTTTATTTTTTGAAGGATTTTCGGTAAATCTTTTGATGGAATCTGCATGAGCTCTTTTCTTAAAATCTGTTTTTCGTTTATAGTTAAATGGTCGTTTATTTGTTGAAATGGTGAATTTTTCTGTAGATGTTGAGTGTAGTTTGAATATGAGTTGATTTGCATTAGACTCCTTTTTAGGAGTCTAAGCAAAATATGTTCCTAAATTAAAGAGCTTCTTCCTCTCCTGTTACAGCACCGTATATATATACATAAGTTAATACCATAAATACAAAAGCCTGTAGAAATGCCGAGAAAGTTAAAAGTGCGTAACCGGCTAAAGGAAATACATAAGGTGCAAGCATGAGTAAAACTAACAAGAACAAATCGTCCCCTTTAATATTACCCATTAACCTGAATGCAAGTGAGATGATTCTTGAAAGGTGTGAAAGTATTTCAACCGGGAACATTAACGGTGCAAGCCATTTTACAGGTCCCGCGAAATGTGCGATATAATGACCAAGCCCCTGAGCTTTGATACCTTCATAGTGATAGTATAAAAATACCATTAAAGCAAGTGTTAAAGTTAAATTAACATTACCTGTTGGAGATTCAAATCCCGGAATAATACCGATAAGGTTACCCATAAAAATAAATATTGCAAGGCTTCCTGCAAGTGTCAAATATTTTCTGGCAACTTCTTCATTTGCAACGTCTTTACCGATGTATAAAATACCCGAAATTGTTGCTTCCATAACATTTTGGCATCCGTTAGGAACGATTTGAAGATTCCTTGTAGCAAGTTTTGCAACGGCAAGTGCCATAACAGCCGCTATGATTGTATGGACAATTAGCTGAACTATCGGATCATGACCTAAAAATCCGAAGAATAACCAAATTCTACCTTCCATAAAATTCCTTTTTTGTTGTAATTGTATCAAAATTAATTGTTAATTAATAGTAAAGGAGAGGAAAAAAGTGAAAAAAAGTAAAAATGAGCGCAGCGAACCCGGCCACTTGAAAAGTGGCGGGGAGAGTGAAAGAGGGGAAAAGATAGGGAAGAGATGAAGAAAAGAGGTGGTAAAGATTGTGGTATTATTTTAAAAAATGATACAGATTCATCTGTCCTATTCTGTAAAGGGCAAAATCGTATTTTACGGGATCTGCAGGGTCAAATTTTTGTAACATTTGGGTTAATTCCAATGCAGCCTGTAAATCATAAGTTTTTCTGTTTAATATTCCAAGTTTTAATGACACTTTGTGGGTGTGCGTATCAAGGGGGATTATCAAGTCTTTTTTATCGACATTTTTCCATAGTCCTAAGTCTGGATATTCCTCTCTTACCATCCATCTTACAAACATGTTCCATCTTTTATATGGGCTGACACCTTTTGTTTTGTTTGAAAGGGGTATTTTACCTATTAAAAATTCAAATCCTTTTGAATGGTAATTTGAGAAGTCGTATATTTTTTTGATAATTTCTCCTATGCCGTCTATTACATATCCGTTTTTTTTATAACCATTCAAAAACAATTCTTCAAGGGAGGTGTTTTTTTTCATGATAGATAATGTTTTTAAAAATATATACACATCTTTTGCTCTCTGGAATCTGTAGTAAAGCGATTTATCATATTCGATATTTTCAAGGTTGTAATCGATTTTATTTAAAAATTTCAAAATAGCCTTTACGTTTCCGTAGGCAAAAAGGGATGCAATTAAAGCGGAGTATTCATCTTTGTGTTTATGTGCGATTATGACGGGGTCAGGTTTTTCTTCGCTTACTTCGTAAATGTCGTTTTTAAGCAGTTCGTCAAGTTTTTGTTTAACACTGCTATTTGGAAAATTCACTCCGTTTTCCCTCTTTTATTGTTTTATGCTAAACAGTGCGTCAAGCATCTGGTTTATCGTGGTTATTACTTTTGCGTTTGCCTGATAACCTCTTTGAAATTTTTCCAAATTTATCAGTTCTTCGTCTATATTTACTCCGCTTAAAGAATAATATTCGTTTGAAATTGTTGTAAGGAGTGTTTGAGTACTCTCTTTTTTGCTCGAAACCATCTGTGTCTGGTTTGCAAGTTCGGATGTCAATTCCCTGTAATATGCAAATATCGTATTTTCTTCAGAGTGTGAGCCTTTGTAAAAAGTTATTTTTTTATACTGTAGCTGTAATACCGCGTTTGCGATTATATTATCTCCCGAATTGGGCGTTTTACTGGCTTTAATTAAACTCGGATTGTTTGACAGTTCTCTATGTAATTCTATATTTGACGCATTGTTTCCGTCAAAAAATTTGTTTATACCAAGCGAACCTCCAAAATCCGATGTGTCGTTGTCAAGTCCTATGAAAGTGTTTTCATCGTTTTTTTTGGATAAAACAAGTTTGCCGTTTAACAGACTTGCATGATACATATCGTCAATATCGTTATTTAAATTGTTGTCTGAATTGTCATCGATTGACGGGGTGTTTATCTGTGCAATAATACCTGCTAAGGTTGAATATTTAGGGTCGTTGGAATCCATATTTACCGTTATGGTCCTTCTTGCCGTTTCGTTACCTTTGCTATCATAAACTACAATGTCAAACGAACCGTTTTTCAGAGGTAAAGGTAAAATCGTTTCGTTTATTTTATCAAGCGGTATAAATTCATACTGTTGCAAGGCCGTAAAAATCCGGGGTCCGTCGTCTTTTACAAGTACTTTTGACGTTTCTTTCAAATCGGAAGTATTTACGAATTTTAACTGTCCGTTGATTAATTTTGCTTTAACGTCGTTTATGCCTTTGTCAGATAATTCGTTGTTTATTTTGTTTATTACATCATGCATACTGTCATTGGGAGAAATATGGATTTTGAGTTCTTTTGTTTTAGCTCCCTGTGAATCATATACATTTAAAAGTAAATTACCCTCTTTTACAGGAGTGCTTAATACATTATATGGTGTATATAGCTGATATAATGCTATGTCTTCTAAATTATTAGGAATTGAGTTGGTTGAGTAAAGCAAATCTGTTTGTACCGATTCCTGTGCTGAATATGAATAGATTGAATTTACGCTTCTTATAATTCCGTTTGCAAGGGCGTCAAGGGATGTTGAAAGGTTTCCTAAAGTACCGTTTATCGGGGTTCCGCTTTTATCAAACTCAGTTCCCCTTAAAGAGAGTAGGGCACCTATTTCCCCGCCTATAACCGAATCGGTAATGTCTATAACGGTGTGGTCCTGTTTTTCGATACCTATCATGATGTTTTGATATATTGTTTCAAGGCTGATTTTGTGATAAGTGGAATTGTCAACAAGCGGATAACCACCTAATGCTATTTGATAACTTTCTTCATAATCCGTAGTTACCTCACCTTGAGCGTCATGTGAAGATACACCGGTTTTATATATTTTTACGTCGGCAAGTTCTTTTAAACGTTTCTCAAGAGCGTCTCTTTTGTTTCTAAGCTCGTTTGCATTTGATTTTTTGTTTGCTTCGTGAGCTGTGATTTCTTTGTTTAATTCGGCTATCTGTTTTATAATGTTGTTGGCTTCTTTGAGTTTGGTATCAAGTGAATCGTTTATGCTTTTTTGAATATCTTTTAATTTGCCTTTTAATGTTTTAATGGAGTCGGTTAATGTCTGTGTTTTGTATGCGAGGTCGACTTTTACCGACCCGTCGTTGGGGTTGCTCGCAAGTGTCTGCCATGCGTTAAAAAACTCTTCAATGTTTTTATACAAACCATTGTCGGTTACATCGGGGAAATATGTGGCTATTTCTTTTAAATACTGCTCTTGGGTGTCTAAGTTTGAAAATGTGGCTGAGGTTGATATGAATCTGTTGTGAAGAAAGGTGTTAGCAATTCTGTATATCGAAGATATTTCTACTCCGATGCCGATATCACCCGGTATTGAATTTACGGGTGTTAAACTGCTAAATACTGCTCTTTCCCTTACATAATCCGGGTTGGAGGCGTTTGATATGTTGTTGGATGTAACGTCCAAGGCCTGTTGATGTGCTTTTAGTCCTGTGAGGGCTGTTGAAAAAGATGTGGAAATAGCCATATTAAGCCTTTATCTGTAAATGTGAAGGGCTGAATTTTTCGTTATAATTAACCGTCTCACCCTGATGTATTTTATTTATAAGCGTGTTATAAAAATTGGCAACGCTTAGTGCCAGTTTTGAAAACCTTTTATGAAGGGAATTGAACTCGAAAAGTTTTGTTTTGAATATATTGAAAAGCTCTTCTTCCTCTTTTGAGAAGAGTTTGTCTATCGAAACATTTCTTGATGAAAGAATGATGTCTATTTCGTTTTTAAGGTTGTAAAACTCGTTTGCAAGTTTTTCTTTTTGTTGTGTATTGGAAAAAACTTTTTCGTGTTTTGCCTCTTTTATATTTTCAATATCTTCTTTTGTTAAAGAGATTAAATTATCCAGTACCTCTATTGTCTGATTTAATGTTTTAATAAGCATACCCTTCCTTTGTTTTTGGAAGGGCGGGAGATTAAAGAAGAGATTTTGCTAAAGCTCTGGCGGTTTTATTGATATCTATTTTATATTCGCCGTTTTGGATCTTTTTTTTAATCTCTTCCACCCTTCCGATTTTTTCTTCTTTTTGTACGTTTTGAGTTTTTTTCTGTTGGGTAGGTAATGTTTGGGTGTTTATTCCGACTCTGTTAATCATTTATTTACCTTTTTTTTATGTAATTCTACCCAACTATATCGTCAAAAATAAAATTTATTAAACCCTTTCTTTCAAATAATCAAAAAGTAATTTACTGTATCCGAAATTTCCGCTTAAACTTTTTGAAAGCTCTTCTTGGTACATTGATTTGTATATTTTCTCCCCTGGACTTTCAGGGAAAAGTTTGTTTTTGGTTTTAAGAGCCTGTTTTAAATAAAAATTTAAAATTTCACTTTCAAAATCATCACATGACTGTTTAAGCTTTTTAAGGTTCTGTTTTTGAGATATATCTATTTTGTGATGTGTTGCAATATTTATTTCATATCTGCTCATCTTAGCTCCTTAGTTAATTATTATTTTTGCGTTGATTGCATTGCTGACTTTTAGATTTTCAAGTATTGCAATCATATCCTGAGGCGTTGCTTTAAACTTTTGAAACATTTGAGTGAGTTCTAATATAGATGTTTCTTTTTTTATCTTAATTACAATGTCGCCGTATGTTATAACTGTAGGCTGTACTTTTATATTGCTTCCAGCAACAACCGTTCCGGTTCTTTCATCTATAACGATTACATCAGGCATTTTGTTTTTTATTTCGATATTTTGTATTTTTGCCAAAAATTCTGGCATTGTCAGATTCTCAGGCTTTTTTAGTCTGATTGTCCGTGGGTCAATTGCCACTGCGGCTTTGGTTTTGAAAAATTGATTTATTTTGTTTTGAATTTCAACTGCGAGGTTGAAATCGCTTTTTTTAAGTGAAAGAGTGGTGTATTTTTGGTTGTAAAGATCCCATGCAACTGCTCTTTCGACAGTGGCACCGTCCATAACCTTAACGGTGGTTGTAAAATGTTTTTGATTTTTTCCGCCTTTTAGGTTAAATCCTCCTATTGTAATAGGCCCTTGTGCAAGGGCGTATATTTTGCCGTTGACACCTTTTAGGGGAGTGATAAGCAACACTCCGCCTTGAAGTGACTTTGCATCACCTATCGAGGATACGGTTATGTCAATTTTGTCGCCTTCCCTTGCAAACGGAGGCAGGGTTGCCGTAACCATTACAGCTGCAACGTTTTTGGATTTGATGTCTTTTGGGTCTAGTTTTACGTTTACGTTTTTAAGGAGATTTGAGAGTGTCTGGTTGGTAAATTTTGACGATGAATCCCCGCTTCCATCCAGTCCCACAACAAGACCGTAACCGATTAACTGGTTATCCCTAACTCCTACAATGTTCGCAACGTCTTGTATTTTTGATGCAAATAGGTTTGTGGTTATAAACATGTAAAACACTATAAGAAACATAAATCCTAAAAGTTTTTCGTATTTGTCAATAATAAGTGACATGCAAATCCTTTTGCTTTTTGTAATGTGTAGCAAAAGGCGTTCCGAAAATAACGATTGGGGAAAAAGAGGGTGAAAAAGGGTGAAAGAAGGTGAAAATGAGCGCAGCGAACCCGGCCACTCGAAAAGTGACGGGTAGACAATGTAAAATGAAGCCTTTTTAACCAATATATTAATTGTGTATTCTGAAAAAGAGGGTTTAATTACGATACCCTAAATTTAACCAACTCCAATTGATGTTAACTAACTCAGTTAACTTCCCTCAATATATCTCACAATCAAAACACCGTCTTTTTCGTAAAAATCGTAAACGTTTTTTTCGGTTTTCAGTTTTTCTATAAAATCATTCTCAAAACTGTCGTATTTGACGATTTTAAATTTGCTCACAGGTTTCATTTTAATTAAAAGATATGTCCATATTAAACCGATAAGTATTGAAATTATTATGAAAATATTTAACATATTATGATGCACAAAATATCCAGCCCCCGCACCTCCTAAAAATATTCCGATATACTGTATGGTGTTTGATGTTGATAGAGCGGTTGCTTTTTCATGCGCCCTTGCGATTTTGCTTACAAAACTCTGTAAAACCGGCTCTAAGAGGTTAAAGCCGAAGAAAAATACAACTACCGCAGCGAAATAAGTGTATTTGGTTCCAATTAAAAAGAGTATTAACGAAAGTGTGATTGCAGCGGCACTCATAATAAAAACGGTTTTTGCCTTTTGTTTTTTTTCGGCAAGTATCGCTCCAAGGGGCAGTGCGAATATTCCTAAAACCAGTGCCGGAATATATATTTTCCAAAGATCTGTTTTATCCCAGCCGAGTTTCGTTGTAAAAATTATGGGTGTGAGCATAAAAAATACCGTCATTAATCCTTTTTGTAAAAAACCGCTTAAAAAGAGTTTTAGCAGTTCTTTGTGTGTAAGAATCTCTTTTAAAGAAGATTGCCTTTGGTGATGGATGACTTTTGGAGCCTCGGGGACTTTAGCGGTTACAAGCCAAATGGAAAATAGCGCCAAAAAGGCTGTTAAAATAAAAAGTTTGTCAACTCCCCATTTTGCACCTATCGTAGGTCCTAAAACCATTGACAGCGCAAAGCTTAAAGCAATAAACTGTCCCATTTTTGCAAAAGCTTTAGCCCTTGTGTTTTCATCTGTCAGATCCGCAATATAAGCCAAAATCACACCGCCGATTGCACCCGCACCCTGCAGTAAGCGGCCGAAAATCAGTGTATATATGTTAGTCGAAAAAGCGCATACCAGACTGCCGAGTGCCAGAAGTGATAAACCTAAAATAAGTATTTTTTTCTTATCGTATCTATCGGCTGCTTTTCCAAACGGTATTTGTAAAAAAACTTGTGAAAGTGCATACGCACCAAGTGCGATTCCGATATTGAATGCGTTTGCGTTTTCCATTTTCATAGCATATAAAGCAAGCAGCGGCATTACTATAAATAAACCAAAAAACCTTATAGCCATAAGCAAACTTAAATATATCATAACGCTCCTTTAAATTTTAATTTTAATTTTCTGTTTTTTTTCGAAATAGACAGCTTCGCTAAATCCCATTTCTTTTGCTTTTTTAACCGTTTCTTTTAGCATAAATCCAACCTGATTAGGCGCATGTGCATCACTTGAAAAAGTAATGTCTATCCCTTCATCCGATACCATTTCCAAAATTTCATCGGATGGATAAAGCTCTTTTACCGTTTTTCTGAGTCCCGCAGTATTAAGTTCCACAGCCATATCTGCTTTTTTAATGGCTTTTATTGCATTTTTTGCTATATCTTTAACTGGAGTTTTGGGTTTATATCCAAAAACTTTAATTAAATCAAGGTGTCCTACAATGTTAAATAGCTTTGAATTTGCCATTTTTTCGATTAATGAAAAATATTCTTTATAAATATCTTCGACATTTCTGTTTTTCCATTCTTTTATAAATTCGGGATTGTCAAATCCCCAGTTGTCTAAAAAATGAACGCTTCCTATTAAATAATCAACATCCCTTTGCAAAACCCTTTTATCTATCATAGGGGTAAAATCAACTTCGTAACCGATGAGGATTTTTATATCATTTTTGTATTTTTGTGAAAGTTGTGAAATGGTTTTTTCATATTTGTCCATTTCTTCAAATCCCATTCTGTACTTGGGGTCAAAATCCATAGGCGCATGGTCGGCAAAACCGTAAATATTTATTCCTTTTTCTATTGCTTTTTTTACATATTCTTCAGGATTTCCGTTTGCGTGTTTACATAAAGGGGTGTGATTATGCAAATCTATTAACATATTTTGCCTTTTTGGATGAAATTATATATAATAATTCAAAAAAAGAGGTGAGCTATGACCCAAGAAGAGTTAGATGCGTTAATGGTAGGCGGATTAGACGAAGTTGATGATATTGAATCAGCAACTGAGGAAAGCGCGGAGGATAATGCCTCCGAAAAAGAAGATATACCGGAAAATGATGATGAAAAGGTGTTTCCTCCTCCTGCAGATGAGAAACATAAAGTGGTCGCACAGCTTGACGAAGTGACAAAAGAAAGCGAAGAAAAAGCAACTCAGATACTTGATATTATGGATAATATTTCCGCTTCAATGGCAGATACTGTGGATGAACTCAACGACGTAATGAACTTTTTAGAACATGAAAAAGAGCTTTTTACAAAACTTTCCGAAAAGTTTCCTCATATTCAAACATTCAAAGAAGAACTGGGTAGAGTTAACGAAATGATTGAAAAAGTGCAAAAAGCCATCGAACACGGAGAATCTACTCAGGATGAAATTATGATGGCAATGGATATTATGCAATATCAGGATATCCACAGACAGAAAATTGAAAGAGTTATTAATATAATGAGGGCTTTAATAAAATATATGAACAGACTCTTTGAAGGAAAAATAGACGACAGCCAAAGAGTTAAAAGTGCAAAACACATTGAAGGTGATGAAAACGAAGAGCTGGTGAGCGAAGATGATATAGAAGCACTAATTGCCCAGTTTGGAGCCAAATAATATGAAAAAAGTCGAGCTTCTCTCTCCCGCCGGGGATTTCGAAAAATTAAAAATCGCCATTGCTTACGGGGCTGATGCGGTATATGCAGGGGTTAGTCATTTTTCGCTGAGGTGTCACAGCGGAAAAGAGTTTAATTACGAAAATTTTGCCGAGGCTGTTAATTACGCACATGAAAGAGATGTAAAAGTGTATGCGACAGTTAATTCGTTTCCATTTGAAAATCAGCTCTCTTTAGTAGAAGATCATATTAAAAAATTAAAAGAAATCGGCGTTGATGCTATGATTATATCTTCTTTAGGTGTTTTAATGAAAGCAAAAGAATTGGCGCCTGAGATTGAAATTCACCTCTCAACCCAGGCGAACGCTTTGAATTCATGGGATTATAAAGCTTATAGGGATTTGGGTGTAAAAAGAATAATCGCAGCAAGGGAATCCACACTTAAAGATTTGATAAAAATAAAAGAAAAAGTCCCAGATATTGAAATTGAAACGTTTGTACACGGGGCTATGTGTTTTGCATACAGCGGCAGATGCCTTTTGAGTGCAGTACAGTTTGGAAGAAACCCGAATAAAGGAAGCTGTGCGAACGACTGCAGGTATCCTTATGTGCTTTATGCCCAAAATCCTGAAACGGGAATGTTGTTTAAACTTGAAGAATACCCAGAAGATGGTACATATATTATGAATGCCAAAGATTTGTGTCTTATTGAGCATATTCCTGAAATTTTAAAAAGCGGAGTAATAGATTCTATAAAAATTGAAGGAAGGACAAAAGCGCCGTATTATGTGGGGGTTGTTACTAAAGCCTACAGGGAAGCCATTGATTCGTTTTATGAAGGCAGGGAGTTTGATAAAGAATATTTTATGAATGAAATACTAACAACCAAAAACAGGGGGCTTACGGATGCATATCTGGTAAAAAGACCTTATGAAAGACATGACACCCAAAACCTTGAAACCTCTTTAACTCACGGCGAATGGCAGGTAAGTGGTATAGTCAACGAAGATGAAGAAACGTTTATGTGTAAATATAAAACATTTCCTGGTGATGTTGTTGAAATTGTAGCACCAAAAAATGCTAAAATTTCACCAGTAAAAAATGAAATTGGTGAAATATGGCAGCAAAACGGCAAGTGGATGCTGAAATTTAATAAAATTCAAACACAAAGCGGAAAAGTATTGGATGCTGTTCACAGCGGGAATTTAAATCCTATAAAATTGCCTTGTAAACTGCCGTATCTTACGTTTTTAAGAAAAAAAGTTGAATTTAGCCCCAACGGAGTGTGAAGTAAAAAGGAAGAGATATGGAAGAGAAAATGTGAAAGAGGGTGAAAGATGGTGAAAGGTGTGAAAAGAGGTAAAAACTAAAAGGAGATATTATGAGGTTTATATCCATTTTAATGGGAAGTAAGAGTGATTATGAAATAATGAGGGAAGCTGTAAAAATTTTGGAAAAATTTCAAATCCCGTATGAACTTGTAATAACATCAGCCCACAGAACGCCTGATAGGACTCACAGTTATGTAAAAGAAGCTGAAGAGAGGGGATGTAAAGTGTTTATATGCGGTGCCGGAATGGCTGCTCATCTTGCCGGTGTGGTAGCTTCACTTACAACAAGACCGGTAATAGGCGTTCCTATGCCGACAGGTATGATGGACGGACTTGATGCTCTGCTTAGCACTGTTCAGATGCCCGGAGGTATGCCCGTAGCCACTCTTGCAGTAGGAAAAGCAGGTGCTAAAAATGCGGCGTATTTGGCACTTCAGATACTTGCAAACAGTGATGAGGAATTAAAAGCGAAACTTGAAGAAGACAGAATTGCCGGGGCTAAAAAAGTGGAAATGGATTCCAAAGAAGTTGAAGTAAGAATAGACTGATGCAAACGTGGCTGACTATAGAAGAATTTTGCAGGTTAAGCGGTAAAAGTAAATCCGAAATAATAAAACTATGTAAAGCAAAAGAATTAAAATGTAAAAAAAGCGACGGGACGGTATTTATAGAAATAGAATCCCTGGCAAACGCTATAGTGCCTGTTGAAGAACTTAAAATAATCGAAAAAAACGACGATATCGCTCAAAGAACCATTGGAATGCTTTTAACTCTTCACGAAAAAGTTTTGATGAGTAAAGACGAAACCATAGAAGCGCTAAAAGAAGAAAACGAATTTTTGAAAAATTCGATATATTCTATTCAGGAAGTGTATGAAGATTCCCAAGAAACCATTAACAGACTGCAAAAACAGCTTGAAATATGCCAAAACGAACTTGAGTTTTGCAGGAAAAAATATAAACTTATGTGGGGGAGAGTGCTTAAGAGGGAAGAGGAAAAAGAAGAGTGAACAATGTAAAATGGAAAATGAGCGCAGAGAACCCGGCCACTTGAAAAGTGGTGGGGTGAAAAATAAATAACATTTAATTCATAATTCAAAATTATAAAAAGGATGGTAAATGTCACAAAAAAGAGTAATACTCTTTACTGCACCAGGATGTGTATGGTGTACAAAAGCCGAGCAGTTTT
>Ga0256836_1000564_pt1 | contig 18844 bp, 19 predicted proteins | sample 4561380metaG_FD_185974 | JGI IMG/M metagenome (GOLD analysis project Ga0256836, IMG submission 185974) | Hydrothermal vent microbial communities from Guaymas Basin, Mexico - 4561-380 | ecosystem: Environmental > Aquatic > Marine > Hydrothermal vents | place: Mexico: Guaymas Basin | collected...
CGAGCGCTGGAAAGAGGCCGGAAACCTCGACACGTGCCCCCTCTGCGGCGGTGAACTCGCGTGGCGCGGTAAGAAGGCCCTCTGTCTGGACTGCGGTTACGGGGTTAAGGTGAGGTGATTTCCATGAGCCGAATAGCAAAACGCCAGCTCGTCCTCTACTCGAGGAAAGCCCACGAGCGCGGTTTAACTGCAGCTTTCGGCGGGAACCTGAGCGTCCGCGTCGGAAATTTGGTGTTCATAAAGGCGACCGGAGCGGTTATGGACGAGATGACCGAGGAGCAGGTCGCCGTGATAGACCTCAGCGGAAATCAGCTCTCGGGCGTTAGACCCTCCTCCGAGTACAGGCTTCATCTGGCCGTTTACAGAGCGAGGCCAGACGTTAAGGCAATAGCCCACCTTCACCCGCCTTACTCGATAGTTGCCTCTACTCTCCTCGAAGGAGAACTGCCGATAATAACGCCCGAGGCCGAGCTCTACCTCAGGAGAATCCCGATAGCGCCGTTCAGACCAGCGGGAACCGAGGAGCTCGCGGAGGTCACGGCAGAGGCCTTGAAAGAAGCTGACGCGGTTCTGATGGAGAAGCACGGAATCGTGACCGTCGGAAAAAGCCTGAGGGAAGCTTTTTACAAGGCGGAGCTGGTCGAGGAGAGCGCCAAGCTGTGGTACCTGAGCAGGAAATGAGCGGAAAAATCAAAGGCTCACTTAACCTGCTCGAGGGCACCAAGAACCTCCCATATGATGGTCCTCGTGTGCATGGGCATGTTCGGGTCCTCGCTAATCTCCTCGAGAATGGCTATGGCATCGGCAGCCCTAACCGCGGGCTCCTTGCTCTCGTCGAGGAGAACCTCAATCGCCTGCTCGGCGGCGCGCCTTATGTTCCTGGGAACAACGGTGTCCTGAACGACCTGCTCCTTGAGAACCTGCACAATCTGCTGAATCAGCTCGCTCATTCTATCACCCCCTTTCGATTATCCTAAAAAATTGTTACTAAAATCTCCCCGGCTTATCTTAAGCTTTCCTAACTAAAAAGCTTTTCGGTTCTTGAAGTGGACTTCAGTATTCAACGCCCCTCCTGGCGAGGATTCCCTTCTGATACGGGTGCTTCACCTCCCTCATCTCCGTGACGTAGTCAGCCAGCTCAAAGAGCTCCTCAGGACAGTAGCGACCGGTTAGAACGAGCTCGGTGTTCGGGGCCTTGCTCTTTATGAGCTCCTTGACCTCCTCGACGTCCAGCATGTTGAAGCCGAGGGCAACGCAGATTTCGTCGAGTATCACCAAATCCCACTCCCCGCTTGAAACGAGCTCCCTCGCCCTCGCGAGGGCTTTTTTTGCCGCCTCGATATCCTCCTCAGTCGGCTTTCCGTGAACGAACTTCGGCAGGCCGAAGGACTCCATGAGTGCTCCACACTCTTCAATCTTTTTCTGCTCGCCGTAAACCTTCGGAGCCTTCATGAACTGAACTATCGCGACATTTCCGCCGGAGCCGAGCATTCTAACGGCAAGACCGAACGCGGCGGTAGTTTTTCCCTTCCCGTTCCCTGTGTAAATGTGAACCAAACCAAGCTTCTCCTTCCATGACATTGGAACCACCATGGATAAATCGGCCATCCCTTTAAAAACCCCACGAAACCGTTAAAAACCTGAGCATCAATGTACATACATGCCTCACGTACTTTCGATGGGTTATTTCCTTAGGGATTTGACCGTGCTCCTACTATCGCTCGCTATAGTCATCATGCTGCTCACGATTGAAAAAAACGTTAAGAGGAATCTCCGAGTTAGCTACTTCACCAGGGTTTTTAATCTGCTCATCGGCGCCTTTTTTCTCGTTGTCATTGCCGAGTTCATAGGGGTGCTCCTTCGAACCTCAGTTCTTTACGGTAACGAGACATATGTAATCATACGGTCAATTCTCCTGACAATCGGCGCCCTTCTGCTATTCCTTTCCTCAGTAATGCTTTACTTGCCCTTTGCTAGGGGGCAATACGTCATCGTCCCCATAGCAACAGAGCCAAGTCAAGAAATAGCGTACGGTGCGTATTGGGGAAGGAGTGAAGCAACCGAAAGGCTATTCGTTGAGCTAACAAAACACAGGCACCTTCCGGGAATTGCCGTCACAAGAGACCCCCCTGAGGTCTTTAGGTCAAGACTAGGGCTCAAAATCATCCCGGTTCTCTGGGTCTCAAAGGTCAAACACGACGAGGCCGTAGACCCTACCAGACTTCCATACCTACTTGAGAATCTCAAAGCGTTCCTTGAATCCACCAATCTAGACAAGGTCATTCTTCTAGACTGCGTTGAGTACCTTCTGCTTGAAAATAAACCCGAAAGCGTTTTGAAGTTCATAGCCAGCCTGAGGGACCTTGCGACTCTTAACAGGGGAATCCTGCTCGTCTCAATAGAGCGGGAAGCTCTCGACGAGAAGACCTTTAACATGTTGGTCTCAGAACTAAAGCCAGTTGAGGAACTCGAGAAGATGCTCAGCAAGTGAGGAGTGAAGCTCCCCAAACGCTTGTAGCCCCCTCGTCCAAGGCTCGAATGGAGCCAGATTTTATTCACTTTCATTGACGCCCTTTTGGGCGCCTTTGGAGAGTAAAACACTCACAAGCAAGCTTTGGAAAAAGTTTGACCAAAGAAACTTTGCCTACAGCCTTTGAGAAAGGCTGGCGAAATGAACACCCTTCTTTCCAAAAGGGCAAAGAATAGTCGTGCACTACCTAAAAACAACTTTATAAAGGATTTACTTCTAGATACAACCTACAAACAGTTTCAACTTTGCTTTCAGCACCCTCTAGGCGCTTTTTTAGAGTGAAACACCCACCCAAGGGCAAGTTAAGTAAAAAAACCCATTCAAAACTTAACCAATTCTTAGAAAAACACCCAATCCTCCGCCAGCGCTTGCGCAGGAAGCTTTTAGGAAAAGCTTCACCAAAAGCTCGTGATTCCTATTTAAGGCATCTTCATCAAGGGATTTTAAACTCTAAACTGGCTCCTGAAGGTTGAATTTTTTAAAGATACACCCTCTTTCACGCGGGTTCTACTTAAACCGTGCTCCTTCGGAGCGCAAAACACTTGAACCCCCCGCTAAAAGACGCCCTAAGAGAAATTCATCTTTCCCCAAGAACAATCAGAGAAATCCACTCAAAGAATAGCAACTCAAAAGGGAATCACGAACTTTGATGAAACTTTGCCCAGCAAAGTTTCAATGGTGGGGGCGCGGGGATTTGAACCCCGGTCCGCGGGTTTCTCCGGGTCAGAGCTCCAAAGGCTCATCCCCAATCAGCAAACCCGCAAGTCCTCATACCTCTGGAGCCCGCGATGATGGACCAGGCTACACCACGCCCCCGTCCGTCTCAACCTTAACCGTCCCGGGTTTATAAACTTTGCTCCCGGAAGTTTTATTAACCTTGACACACAAAAATCTACCGAGGTGGTGGCGATGGAAGAGCCAATCGTTATCGGAAAGGACAAGTTCAGGATTGGGGAGGACGAGACCGCCAGGAGGGAACTCAGGGTTGTCAAAGTTCATGACGACGTTATACAGCTCCAGGAAGAGGTCCACGGCATCATAGCCCTCGTCGGCGCGAGCTCGAGCGTCAACATCAAGAAGGACGAGCTTAAGAACCTCATCAAGGTCGTCAAGGAGCAGTTCGGCTGGACCGACATCTGCGAGTGACTTCTCTCCTTTTAGGCTTCCCGTATCATTTACGGTGATATTAACGTTTTATAAGTATAAAACTCCCTATTCTCGTCGGGTGGTTGCCATGGCCGTTGGAGAAAAGATAACGATTAGCGTAATTAAGGCCGACATAGGAGGCTGGCCGGGGCACTCCAGGGTGCACCCGCAGCTGATAGAAACCGCGGAGGAAGTTCTTGCCAAGGCCAAGGAGGAAGGGACGATAATCGACTTCTACGTGGCCTACGCGGGCGATGACCTTCAGCTCATCATGACCCACAAGAAGGGCGTTGACAGCCCCGACGTTCACGGACTTGCCTGGAAGGCCTTCGAGGAGGCAACCAAGGTCGCCAAGGAGCTCGGACTCTACGGTGCCGGGCAGGACCTTCTCAAGGACGCCTTCAGCGGAAACGTCCGCGGAATGGGCCCCGGCGTTGCCGAGATGGAGATAACGCTGAGGAAGAGCGAGCCGATAGTGACCTTCCACATGGACAAGACCGAACCTGGAGCCTTCAACCTGCCGATATTCAGGATGTTCGCCGACCCGTTCAACACCGCGGGCCTCGTCATCGACCCTAAGATGCACATGGGCTTCCGCTTCGAGGTCTGGGACATCCTCAAGCACAAGCGCGTAATACTCAACACCCCTGAGGAGGTCTACGACCTTCTCGCACTCATCGGCGCCAAGAGTCGCTACGTCATCAAGCGCGTTTACCCGAAGGAGGGCCACCCAATTCCGAAGGACGAGCCAGTGGCTGTTGTCAGCACCGAGAAGCTCTACGAGATTGCTGGAGAATACGTCGGTAAGGACGACCCGGTCGCCATCGTCAGGGCTCAGAGCGGACTTCCGGCCCTCGGAGAGGTCCTCGAGCCCTTTGCCTTCCCGCACCTCGTCAGCGGATGGATGAGGGGAAGCCACAACGGCCCGATAATGCCAGTTCCGATGAACTACGCCAACCCGACCAGGTTCGATGGCCCGCCGAGGGTTGTCGCGCTCGGCTGGCAGATAAGCCCAGAAGGAAAGCTCGTCGGTCCTGTTGACCTCTTCGACGACCCGGCCTACGACTACGCCAGGCAGAAGGCCCTTGAGATTACCGAGTACATGCGCAGACACGGCCCGTTCGAACCCCACAGGCTTCCGCTCGAGGACATGGAGTACACCACCCTGCCGGGCGTGCTGAAGAGGCTTGAGGAGCGCTTCGAGGACATCGAGTGATTCCCTCGATTCTCTTCCTTCTTCGATTTCCTTTTCGCGCTATCTAATGCTCAGTTCTGTTCATCTTCTCCATGCCTTCAGCGCAACAGGAAAAACTTAAATACGTTCGAACCTTAGCTAACACTTAGAGTGATACAAAGGGGTGAGACCATGAAGTTCACGGTTCTCCGACTCAAGCTGGACGAGAGAAGGGTTGAAAGTGAGGAAATCGAGAAAGATGGCATTTACGGTGTCATAGATTACGGTCTTGAGCTCCACGAGGCTCTTGAGACTCACTCCATTGACCCATACGACCCGAAAAACGTCATGATAATGGGGATGGGGCCGTTCTCGGGTTCGGCCCTCCCTGGTGCACACAGGCTCATGTTCTTCTTCCGCTCACCGCTCTACGGGACTCTCTTCCCCTCGGCGATGGGTGGTGCCGCCTACGCCTTCAAGAACGTCGGCGTTGACTTCGTGACCTTTGAGGGCAAGGCCGAGAAGCCCGTTGTGGTTCTCCTCTACAACGACGGCGAGAACGTTAGGGTCGAGCTCCACGAGATTGAGCTTGAAAAAGTCATCGAGATATGGAGGGGCTACAAGGGCGAGGAAGGCGTCTATGCCCTTACCCAGTACCTCATAGACACGTTCGGGGGGCGCTTCGAATTCGAGTACAGAATAGCGGTCGTTGGTCCTTCTGCCCTCAACACCAACTACGGTGCGATATTCTCTCAGGCGTTGAGGAAGGGCAAGCGCCTCGTTGGTAGCGAGGACTGGGCCGCGAGAGGTGGCTCTGGAAGCGTCCTGCTCAGGGCGCACAACGTCGTGGGTATAATCTTCGGCGGAAAGCCGAGGAAGAGGAAGTTCCCTGGCGAGGACATCTCGAACTTCAGGACGGCGAAGGGCATAGTTGAGGGCGTGCACAAGAAGCCTTACAACGAGATTATAAGTGAAAAGACCACCAAGTACCGCTTCAACCCCAAGCTCAACACCGGCGGAACCTTTGGAGGCAACTACCCGGCCGAGGGAGACTTCGTTCCGGTACTCAACTGGCAGATGCCCTACATTCCGAAGGAGGAGCGCATAAGGATTCACGAGAACATAATGAAGCACTACTGGGAGCCCTTCAACGAGGAGGCCATAAAGCCGAAGAACTGGACGACCTGCGGTGAGCCGTGTCCGGTGGTCTGCAAGAAGTACCGCCGCGGCCACCACGTCGAGTACGAGCCCTACGAGGCCAACGGTCCGCTCAGCGGAAGTATAAGCCTCCGCGCCAGCGACATAAGCGTCCACGCTGTTGACGCCATGGGTTTCGACGCGATAGAGTTCGGTGGAACCGCCGCGTGGGTTCTTGAGCTCGTCCACCGCGGTCTGCTCAAGCCCGAAGAGGTCGGCATAAGCGGCAAGCCGGAGTTCACGAAGGAGGCACTCATCGAGCGCCCGGTCGAGGCGAGCGAGGTCAACGCGAAGCTCGTTGCAGAGCTGGCCCACAGAGTTGCCTTCGCCGAGAACGAGATTGCCAAGATAATAGGCCTCGGCAAGAGGAAGGCGAGCGTAATCTTCGACGAGAAGTTCAAGGACAGGCTGAGCTACGGCGAGAGCTTCAAGGACTACGCCGTCTTCACCCCGCTCGGCGAGGACGGTGAGATGACTCCGACGATGTACTGGGCGATAGGCAACTACATCCCGCTCCCAATCCAGGGCCGCTACTGGACGTTCTACCAGTTCGGCGTCTTCCTTGAGCCTGAGGAGCTCGCCCAGAAGATAATAGCCAGCGCCCTCTGGGAGTTCTGGTACGACAACGTCGGCTGGTGCCGCTTCCACAGGGGCTGGATGAAGCCCGTGCTCAAGGCCCTGTTCATGGACGCCTACGGCGAGAACGTTGACATGGAAGAGCACGCAAGGAAGCAGCTCAAGAGGCTCATCGAGTACGCGAGGAAAGCCGGCTACACCCCGGCTTTCTGGGACAGCATGCGCGTCATAGACCTCGTTGCAGCCGGAAGCGAGGAGTTCGGCAATGAGAACTGGGCCAGGAAGTTCAAGGAGGACAAGGTGGGCACCGCCAAGGAGTACCTGAGCAGGGTTTTGGAAGCTTACAGCGAGATTCTTGGAGTTGAGTGGAGGCTCTGAATTTTTCTTCCTTTTAGGAACAACCCTTATATTTCCCCTTTCCCTCAGCCTTTTCAGGTGGGAAAAAATGAGGGCAGTTGTGATAGGCTCTGGAATTGGGGGTCTTCTAACGGCTTCATTTCTCGCTAAAAATGGCCATGAAGTCACTATTCTTGAAAAGGCACCCTACATCGGCGGCCGCTTTACAAATTTGGACTACAAGGGCTTCGGTCTCTCCACTGGAGCGTTCCACATGCTACCCCACGGAGAGGACGGCCCTCTTGCTCACCTCCTCAAGCTCCTCGGTGCCAACGTCCGGATAGTGAACTCTAATCCCAAGGGTATGATATTCTACGAGGGGAAGACCTTCCACTACCGCGAGGGCTGGAAGTATCTGAGCTTTACCGAGAAGGCGAAGGCCACAAAGCTTCTCCTTGACATAAGGCGCGGGAAGCTGCCGGTGGACGACCCAGAGATGAGCGGCCGCGAGTGGATTCGGGAGAAGATAGGCGACAACGAGTTCGCTGACCTTTTCATCAAAAGCTTCCTCGGCTGGGCCGACAGCGTCTTAGACGTTCCCGCGCTTGAGCTGGCGAAGGAGATCAAGGCCACCCTGAAATGGGGCGGACCTGGCCTTGTTAAGGGTGGCTGTAAGGCCCTGACCGGAGAGCTCGCAAGGATAGTGGCGGAAAACGGCGGGAAGATACTCACGAGGAAGAAGGCCGTTGAAGTTGATGCAGACTCAAAGAAAGTAATCACCGCAGACGGTGATGAGTTCCTCTACGACGTGCTGATTTCAAACATCGGCATAAAGGAAACGGTCGAGCTGATCGGCAGGGATAACTTCGACCATGGCTACCTCAAGCGGGTGGATTCCCTCAAGCCCAGTGAGGGGATAAAGTACAACGTCGCCCTGAAAGGTAACCAGAGGATAGGCAACACCGTCGTTTTCACACTCGACACCGAGAGGGTAAACGGCTACAACGAGCCCTCATCGCTCAGCCCTGAGCTGGCTAAAGAGGGCTACACCCTGATAATGCTCCACCACGCCCTTCAGAGCAGGAACGTTAAGGCCGAGCGGAGGAAGGGCATCGAGGACATCTACAGAATTTTCCCGAACCTTGATGAGGAAGGAGAGATACTGCTAATCCAGACCTACCTCGACGGAAACCCTGTGAACAGGGTTGCGAGCGGTCAGGTAGTTGAGGAATTCTCGGTTGAGGACATCTATGTCGTCGGCGACGCCTACAAGCTCCCCGGAGGGATAGAAGTCGAGGGCATAGCGCTGGGCGTCATGAGGACGCTTGAGAGGCTCGGACTTGGAAGCTTTTCGGAATGGTATTTATGAAGGAAAGTCCTTTTCCCACTATTCTTTGCATTTGTAAGCTAAATCATAAATGAGCCGAACCTTTTTCAAATGAACATCGTTGGCACCTAACGAACGTTTTTATTCTCAGACCTGGAATTATTTATCAATGGAGGTGGCTGTTGTGAAGAGAGTTGTAATAGCCCTTGGCGGTAACGCAATCCTTCAGAGGGGCCAAAAGGGAACATACGAGGAGCAGATGGAGAACGTGAGGAGAACTGCCAAGCAGATAGCCGATATTATCGAGAAGGGTTATGAGGTCGTCATTACTCATGGCAACGGCCCCCAGGTCGGTGCGCTCCTTCTCCACATGGACGCTGGCCAGCAGGTTCACGGCATACCCGCCCAGCCCATGGACGTTGCCGGGGCAATGACCCAGGGACAGATAGGATACATGATTCAGCAGGCGCTCGTCAACGAGCTCAGAAAACGTGGTATTGAGAGGCCGGTGGCAACGATAGTGACCCAGACGGTAGTTGACAAGAACGATCCCGCCTTCCAGCACCCAACCAAGCCGGTTGGCCCCTTCTACGACGAGAAAACCGCGAAGAAGCTGGCGAAGGAGAAGGGCTGGGTGGTCATCGAGGACGCCGGAAGGGGCTGGAGGCGCGTCGTACCGAGCCCAGACCCCAAGCACCACGTTGAGGCCCCGGTTATTCAGAACCTCGTGGAGAAGGGATTCATAGTTATAGCCAGCGGAGGTGGTGGCGTCCCCGTTGTGGAGGAGGATGGAAAGCTGAAGGGCGTCGAGGCGGTCATAGACAAGGATTTGGCCGGGGAGAAGCTGGCGGAGGAAGTCGAGGCTGATATCTTCATGATTCTCACAGACGTCAACGGCGCCGCGATTAACTTCGGGAAGCCAAACGAGAAGTGGCTTGAGAGGGTTACCGTCAGGGAGTTGAGGAAGTACTACGAGGAAGGCCACTTCAAGAAGGGAAGCATGGGGCCAAAAGTTCTGGCGGTGATAAGGTTCGTCGAGTGGGGTGGCGAGAGAGGAATCATAGCCTCGCTCGATAGAGCCGTTGAGGCCCTCGATGGGAAGACCGGAACCCAAGTTGTAAAGGGCTGAACCAAAGCCTATAAATACTTCTCTCTCCTTTTCTATTGGGTGATACCATGAGCGACGCGGCAAGCGGTTTTTTTGGCTCTCTCCTGTGGTGGCTCTTCTTCCTGTACCTGCTCCTCTGGCCTCAGATGCAGTACAGAAGCCTTCAGATAGCGAGGGCTAGAATCCTCCAACAGCTTTCCCGTAAGAGGGGCTCAACGGTAATAACGATGATTCACAGGCAAGAAAGCATCGGCCTCTTTGGAATACCCTTCTACCGCTTCATCAGCATGGAAGACAGCGAGGAAATCCTCAGGGCTATCAGAATGGCCCCCAAGGACAAGCCCATTGACCTGATAATCCACACCCCTGGAGGACTCGTTCTCGCGGCGACCCAGATAGCCAAGGCCCTCAAGGACCACCCTGCCGAGACTCGCGTGATAGTCCCGCACTACGCCATGAGCGGTGGAACGCTTATAGCCCTCGCAGCGGACAAGATAATAATGGACCCGCACGCGGTTCTCGGCCCGGTTGACCCACAGCTCGGCCAGTACCCGGGACCGAGCATAGTCAGGGCCGTCGAGAAGAAGGGCGTTGACAAGGTGGATGACCAGACGCTAATCCTTGCCGACGTGGCTGAAAAAGCCATAAAGCAGGTTCGCGACTTCGTTTACAACCTCCTCAGGGACAGGTACGGCGAGGAGAGGGCCAGGGAGTTGGCGCAAATCCTGACGGAAGGCAGGTGGACGCACGACTATCCAATTACCTACGAGCAGGCGAAAGAGCTGGGTCTCCCCGTCAGCACTGAGGTTCCAGAGGAAGTTTACGCCCTTATGGAGCTTTACAAGCAACCGATGAGGCAGAGGGGAACGGTGGAGTTCATGCCCTATCCCCAGAAGGCTGAGAACTCGAAGTGAGTTGCTTCCCTTTTACTCCTTTTCGATTTCGGCCAAAAAGTTTTTATTTGCTTTCTCATTTTTCAGTCCAGATGTTTGGAGTGAACAGAGCTGTTCTAAAAATGGGAGAGGGGTAAGAGAGATGCCAACGGTTAAAGTGGACCCAGAGGAGATTAAGAGAATCAAGAGAGAATTGGAGGCCCTTGAGAAGGAGAGAAACGAGATAAGGGCCAAACTTGATGAGCTCGAGAAGGAGCTCCAGACCTGGATTCAGAAGAGGGACGAGAAGAACAAAGAAGTCCAGCAGTTGAGGCAGAAGGGCAGGGAGTACAAGGCGAAGAGGGATGAGATAAACCAGAAGATAAAGGAGCTCAAGAAGAACAGGGAGGAAATCAACGCCAAGCTCGACCTCCTCTACCAGGAAATCCTTGAGTACAGGACGAAGAGGGACGAGTACAACCAGCTCAGAAGACTCCGTATGCCTCCAGAGAAGATACAGGAGAGGATAGAGAAGCTCGAGTGGGAGCTCCAGACCAACCCGAACATCACTCCCGAGAGGGAGAAGCAGATAGTCGACCAGATACAGGTTCTCGCGACCGAGCTTGAGATAATCCAGCAGGCCGACAGGTTCCACAAGAAGCTCGTCGAGACGAGGAAGAAGGTCGACCAGCTCAAGAAGGCCAGGAAGGCCATAAGCCTTGAGATACAGAAGCTCGCCAACCAGAGCCAGCAGTACCACGAGCAGATGATTCAGGCCTTCAACAAGGCCGACGAGGTCAAGAAGGAGGCCGACGAGTACCACGCCAAGGTCGTCGAGCTCCGCGAGAAGGTCAGGGAGGTCAGGAGGGAGCTCAGGGAAATCGAGAGGAAGATTCGCGAGTACGACGAGAAGCACAAGGAGCTCATAGCTTACAGGCTCGTCGCGAAGATGCGCGCCAAGAAGGACGCCAGCTTCGAGAGGGCAGTTGAGGCCCTTGAGAAGTTCAAGCGCGGTGAGAAGCTCACCCTCGACGAGCTGCTGCTCCTCCAGCGCTACAACCTCGTGTGATGCCCATGGAAGTCATCAAACACGAAGGGCCTGGAAGGTTGGGGTTAGTTCGCTTAGGGGACTACTCTTTCAGGACCCCCGCCTTGGCAGGGGTAGACTTCACGCTCTCCCCCTTCAACTCCTTCTTCCACCCCAGCGAGCCTGGCGACTACGACTTCAACTTGGCTCCCTCAATTCCCCTCGGGTTCTACACTCCCGCCGAAGTCATCGAGAAGGCCCTTGGAAGGCTCTGGAGCGTTAACTATGACGGCTTCAACGCCTTCTACCTTCCAGCCCTGAGGAGAACCGAGTACCTCGAGGATTTCTTCAAGATAATCGAGCGGTACAACTTCGAGGCGGTTTACCTTGGCAACTCCAAAATCCTCGTCAAGGAGTACCGCTACTTCGTTAAAATCCTCCGCGCGCTCCGCGAGAGGTTCCCCAACCTGATGATTATAGCAGACTTGGAGCCGTTCTTCTATCCGTTAGCAGTTTACCTCGGCGTTGACGCCTTCGACACGCGCTCGCTCAAGCTCTACGACTTCGAGGGCAAGGGCTTCACCCAGTACAGCCCGTTCCTCTGGGGGAAGGAGCCGAACTCCCTCGACTTCGCTCGGGAGACGATACTCCTGGTGAGGAAGGCCCTTGAGAGCGGTAAGCTCCGCTACCTCGTGGAGAACCTGTTTTACACCCAGTACCACGCGGGGATTCTTCGCATAGCGGATTTGGAGCACGCCGATTACCTCGAGAAGTACACGCCGATTCAGAAGGAGACGGTCTATTTCATCAGCGACGCCTCCATCAGGAGGCCCGAGGTCAAGCGCTGGCACTCCCGCGTCCTCGAGCGCTTCACCCCACCAAAGAACACTGAGCTGGTTCTCCTCTTTCCCTGCTCGGCCAAGAAGCCCTACTCCTTCTCAAGGAGCCACACGCTCTACCGGCGCGCCGTGAAGGAAGCTCTGGGCTCTGGAACGGCCAGGGTTCACGAGCTAATCCTCACTTCTCCCTTCGGCGTGGTTCCGAGGGAGTGGGAGTGGCTGGCAAAGTACGACATAGTCGTCACCGGCCACTGGAGCGAGGAGGAGATAAAGCCAGCGGCCGAGCTTTTGGCAAAGACCCTCGATAAGTACCCGAAGGACGTTCCAATAGTAGCGCACCTCGATGAAGCCTACGTCGAGATAGCGAAGCTCGCGGGCGAGCTCTCGGGCAGGGAGATAGTCTTCACCCGCGTTGAGAACGGGACGACGAGCAAGGAAAGCTTGAAATCCCTCACCGAGACCCTGAAGGAGTTCGAGCTCGAGGGAAGCAAAGAGGACAGAACATACCGCTACTTCGAGAACATACGGAAGGTCTTCGACTTCTACTTTGGCGCCGGCGCTGGCGAGGCGGTTCTTCCCGATAACGGCCACGTCAAGGGCTCTAAAATGCTTCGCCTCTTCGTTGGGGGCCAGCAGACGGGAACCTTCAGAGATGGCGTCATAAGCGTCACGCCCTTCGGAATGCAGAGGATTTACGACTCGCTCAAAGCCTACTGGGTGAAGATTGACTTCGACCTGCGCGGCGATGTCTTCGCGGTCGGTGTGAACGAGGCCGACGAGAAAATAAGGCCAGACGACATAGTCGGCGTCGTCCGCAACGATAAGGTTGTGGGTGTTGGCAAGGCAGTTCTGAGCGGGGAGGAGATGGTTAAGACGAAGAAGGGCGTCGCCGTCAAGGTGAGAAAGCGGGCATAACTTCTTCAAGTCTTTTCACGGGAGAGTAGAAGCCTTTTCAATCATTTTCTCCAGCAACTCATTGCCTTCTTCCAACGTTAAAAATGCCTTTCTTGACTCCAAGCACGAGAAGGCCTATCGTCCCCGACACTTTGACCCCGAGCAGTCTCGCTTTCTTTCGCGCGGAGGAGTCATCGCTGAGCAAAATTAACCCCCTGTGTTTTGCGACGGCTATGCAAGATGATTCTCCCTTTCCTAGCTTCGCGCGGAGGAGTCTGTACAATCTTTCTTCCTCGGAAGTGAGCTCTGTGATGGGTAGAGGGATTTCAACTGGAGGATACCTGCCTCGTTTAACTCCCACCATAAATTCCTCAACAACGTGGGGAGTTGTTAGCGCTGTTTCACCGAGAATTTTCCCGAGAACGTCCATCGAATTCGTCTTTGCAAAGTTGGACAACACCGTTGTGTCAACTACAAACACGTTATAACCTCCACCTCTGAGAGAACGTCTTCTCTGTCGGGGGTTCTGATGGGGATTCCCCGTTTTTTAAACTCCTCCATAAGCTCCTCTCTCGTTACTCCGAGGACCTCTGCGGCTTTTCCAAGGCTTATGATTCCATCAAGATACGCTGAGATTACTATCTCCTTTAAAAGGTCTGGGTCTTTCTTTATAAGGCGGAGGGCTTTCTCTGGCATCAACTCCGCCACTTTTTCAAACTCTTTAACAATCCACAGGTCCTCCATTCTCCCACCGATTTAGTTTGACATCGAGGATAACTTAAGCCTTGCGCAAGAGCTAAAAATCTCAGTTTGAATCTATGCCCATGCCCAAGCACTTCCGCAAAGGCGTCAAGAGGGAGCACCACTTCCTCAAGGGCCTTGAGAAACCGCTCGAGGAGATAGCCTCGATTCCCGGCGTTAAGAAGGTAATCCCTGGAAGGATTTACGCGAGCGATTCTCGGGGCTTCGAGATTAAGGTGACGCGGGAAACGCAGACCGGCCTTAAGCTTGTCGCCAAGAGCGATGGGAGCGTTCAGGAGGTGTTTCTCGTCGTTGACAAGGCCGAGAGGGAGAAGGTTCGAGAAGAGATAAAGCATCTTGCTAACGAGTGGGCGAAATAATTTTAAGTTCGGTTTTTAACTATTCATGATGGTGAACCTCAAATTTAAAACTCGATTATCAGCTTACGACATTACTGCGGTTCTCATAGCCCTATTCTATTCGCTCATTATGATTCATCTTAGCCTCCGTAAGTTCAAATACTTCCGCTACACCAGCTTTGACCTTGGAATCTTTACGCAGTCCTTCGCGGGCTTCCTCCACGGTCGTCCGTGGTTCAACACTGTGGAGTGGCAGGTTCACGGCGTTACCAGCTACTTTGGTGTTCACTTCCAGCCGATAATGTACGCCCTTATTCCCATTTTCAAGCTATTCTCATCCGCGAAGACCCTTCTCGTGGTTCAGAGTCTTGCACTCGGCACGTCAGTTTTCCTCGCTTACCTCCTCGCCAAGAAGGTTCTGAACGAGAGGCTGGCGCTCGCGCTGACGGGGCTCTACGCCTTCAACTCCTCCCTCATTGGAATCAACCTCTTTGAGTTTCACCCCGTTTCCCTTGCGGTTCCGCTCTTCCTTCTCGCGGCAGTTTTCCTCGTTGACGGCAGGGAACGTGAGTTTTTCGCAACCTCAGCCATCTTGCTCTCAGTGAAGGAGGACACGTTTCTCGGCGTGGTTTCGCTTTCGCTGTGGTGGGCCTTTCGCGATGGCTTTTCCATCGAGGAACTGAAGAAAAACCGCCACTTTCTCGTTTTTGCTGCCATATCTGTGCTCTACGGTGTAATCGTCATCAAGCTTATAATCCCCCATTTCGGGAAGGACTACATCTACGGTAGTCTTTACAAACACGTCCATCTAATCGGCAGAAAGCTCGCTTACTTCCTACTCTTCAATCTGAGCTTTGGTCTTCTTCCACTCTTCCTCCCGAGAAACTGGGTCCTCCTTACCCTTCCTTGGCTTGAGAACCTCCTTGCCTCAAGGGCCAGCCAGTACTCCTTCGGCTTTCATTATCCTTACATGGTCGTCCCGCTTTCCTTCCTGGGCACAGCCTACGCCCTGAAAGAGCTTGAATTCAGGCATCTCAAAAGGATTCTATCAGTGCTCCTCGTGCTCGGGTTTATAACGTCGTGGGCTACTATGCCTATCGCAGAAACTCCACCCAAAGAGCCATTCTCTCTTGTTTACTATTCAATTCTTGAGCCGCTTCCCAGATACAAAACTGCTTGGGAAGTTATAGGCGTTCTTCTGAAGACGAACCTCTCAATTTACACCCAGCCTGATTTTTATCCGGCCCTGGCGGTTAAGGAGAATGTCTACGTTTATCCCGCTAATATAACCCCTGACATAGTCGTTTTGGACATGAAGACCTATCGCGGAAGGTTATATCTGCAGAGACTTAGGGAGATGGTGAGGAATAACTACGTTCTCGTTTATTCGAAAAATGGACTTGAACTGTACGCAAGGGCGGGTTTAAAGCTCCCTCTTTCCCTCGAAGAACTCAATTAGCTCCTCGTCGCTTGTTTCTTCGTCCGCTTCGGTGTAGCCGAGTTCCCTCCTCTGCAACTCAATAAGGCCCGGCGTGAGCAAAAGCTTCCCGTCCAGCTTCGGAACCGCGTAGTGGAGCGTTATCTCGCTGAACTCGTCGAGCTTTATCGTCGGATTCTCCTCGTACTCAATCTCCTCCAGCCTCTTGCCGTCCGCGATTAGCTTGGCCACTATGCTTGCCCCGTCAATCGAGAACTGGGGTTTCCCGATGTGCCTGACTTTAACGCCTTCCATCTTTGACGTTATGAACTCCTTGGTTCTTCCCCTCGGGACGGCATCACCGAGGATTCCGCCGACGACTATTATCGTGTCATCATCAATGTCTTCCGGCTTCAGCTCTTCCTCCGCCTGAAGGTCGAGGACTATGATTTTTGAGCGGTCAAAGGGGAATCTCGTAACGCTTTCTCCTACGACGCTCCCGAGCTTCGCGAGTTTTTCCCTTTCCTCAGGCAGGACGTTGGTGAAAATCAGCTTGTCCTTCCACCACTCGCTCACGTGCTTGTACTCCAGCCACAGCCAGTCGCTTATCTCCTCAAGGTGCTCGATTACGAGGTACGGCATGCTCTCACCGCCCGGCTTTGGGTTCAACTTTTTAAAAGCTCTTCCCAATTTGGGCCATGTCGTTCAGGGAGAAGTACTCGCGCATTGCCCGGCACTACGAGACCCTCGAGAAACCCCTTGACAGGTTCTTCTGTCCGCTGAGGAAGAAGGCGGTTTCCTTTGTGAAGGGGAAAACCCTGGAAGTCGGCGTTGGCGTTGGGAAAACGTTGCGCTATTACCCGAATGGCGTTGAGCTCTGCGCCGTTGATGCCGTTCCAGAGGTCATTGAAATCGCCCGGGAAAAAGCCAGAAGGCTTAACCTGAACGTCTGTTTTGAGGTTGCCGACGTTGAGAAACTTCCCTTTCCCGACGGCAGTTTTGACACCGTTCTGAGCTCCTTCGTCTTCTGCACCGTTCCGAACCCCGAGAGGGGAATGAGGGAAATCTTCCGCGTTTTGAAGCCAGGTGGAAGGGCGATTTTCCTCGAACACACGAAGAGCGACTCGGTTCTGCTCAACTACCTCTTTCTCCTCCCCCTGAAGTTACCGCTGAGGTTGCTCCTCGATGACGACCCGCTCAGGAAGACTCATAAACTGGTCTCGAAGCACTTTGAAATCGAGCGTGAGGAGCGCTATTACCGCGGAATCGTCCGTTTAATCGTCGCGCGGAAGCCAGTGGGGAGTAAAACTTTTAAAGCTCCCTCCCCTTAAGAATAACGGGCGTGCGGTGGTAGTCTAGCCTGGTCCAGGACACCGGCCTCCCAAGCCGGTAACCCGGGTTCAAATCCCGGCCACCGCACCACACAAACTTCGCCTGCGCGAAGTTTGACCAAGGTTCATAGCTCCTTCTGGAAGGATTTCAAGAAGATTTTCCATTTAATTGGCCGTATTGAGTAAGAGAACTCTTTAAATTGCCCCCTTTTGGAAGGGTTTAACGTTTAAATCGACGCCGGAAGGGCGTCAAGAAGAGAGTAAACCCGTTGAAGAGATTGTTTTGGTTGGTTCTCTTTTGGAAAGCGCGATTTTACAGGAAAAATCTAATTCACAACCTACAAGAGTCCTTTAAAAGTGCAAACACTTTCAAAACATCCCTGTTAAAAGAATCACAAACTTTGATGAAACTTCGCCCAGCAAAGTTCCTTAGTCAAGCTTTTCCCAAAAGCTTCTTGCCAGCCTTTCCTAAAGGACATTAATAGCTCCAAACCGCTCTCATAGCGTTCAAACGTCCCGACTGATACCAAAAGATAAAGCCAGTTAAAGCGCCTACTCCTCCCTTCCAAGGAGGATTCCCACCACTATCAGAACCAAGCCCAGAACGGTTGTCGGTTCTATTCTCTCACCAAGGAGGAAGGAGATGAAGAGCAGACTCAGAAACGGGACGAGATAGGCGAGGTTCGAGGCAAAGGCAACGTCGCTCTCAACTGCTCTGTACCAGAGAAGGTAAGTAACGCCAATCTCGAACATGCCGACGTAAACCGCGCCGGCGAGGCCTTTCATGGGAGGCAATGAAAAACCCGCGAGGAGAATCAGCAGGGAGACATAGATGAGAGCAAAGGCGAAGTTCCAGAACATCTTCTCCTCAAGCCTCCTGACGTCCCGAACGTTCAGGAGCCAGTAGGCGGCCCAGATTAGAGCGCTCCCGAGGCCGAGGGCGTCCCCGACTGGATTCGAGAAGCCAAGGGATAGGACGTTGCCCCGGGTTGCAACAATAAGGGCACCGAGAAAGCCAAGAAAGAGGCCAAATAATGTCTTCAGGGCGAGTTTTCTCTTAAGCAGGGGGACAGAAAGCAGAACGAGCGCCAGGGGCCAGGTGTAGTTGAGCGCCTGCGCCTCCTGGGCGGGAAGAAGGTCGTAGGCAGAGAAGAGGACGGTGTAGTAGAGGAAGAGTACGAGGCCAAGGTAAGCGGAGCGTAGGTTTTCTCTGGAGGGCCTGAAGTTCCGGAAGTAGAGGGCACCGTAGAGAAAGAGCGACGTCAGAAGGGCCCAAAAGAGGAGCTGGAGAGGGCTCATGTAGCGGAGTGAGAGCTTGAAAGCACTTGCAACAGTTGACCAGAGAAGAACGGCACCGACTGCGTGTTTTTTGGACATGGACTCGACTAATTTTGATGGAATATAAACTCAGCGATTTCGGTTCCCTGAATAAAATTTGATTCTACCCCTCTACCCCCAGAACCAGGTAACGGTACCATTACCTAAAAGGGTTTTGGAGAAAGGGAAAGATTCACTCCTCCCTGAAAGCTCCGTATTTCTTGGGGTCGTAGAACGGTGGAGTGACAGTCACGGCCTTCTTGGGCTTACCCCTGATTTCCACCTCGATTTCGAGGCCGGGCCTGGCATACTCCTCCTTCACGAAGGCTATTCCGATTCCTATGCCGAGGAGCGGGGAGAGCGTTCCGCTCGTGACCTCGCCGATGACCTCGCCGTTCGCGTAGACCTTGTAGCCCTCCCTCGGAATTCCCTTGTCAACCATCTTGAAGTGGACGAGCTTCCTTCCCAAACCGCGCTCCTTCTGCTTGAGGAGGGCGTCCTTACCTATGAACTCCTTGTCCCAGAGTATCGCGAAGTCGAGGTTGGCCTGGAGCGGGGTGACTTCATCAATGTCCGTGCTGAGGAGCTGTAACTCTTTCGTCTCGTTGCCGTAGAGCGTGTAGCCGGCCTCAAGCCTGAGCGTGTCACGAGCG
>Ga0256836_1000568_pt1 | contig 18768 bp, 20 predicted proteins | sample 4561380metaG_FD_185974 | JGI IMG/M metagenome (GOLD analysis project Ga0256836, IMG submission 185974) | Hydrothermal vent microbial communities from Guaymas Basin, Mexico - 4561-380 | ecosystem: Environmental > Aquatic > Marine > Hydrothermal vents | place: Mexico: Guaymas Basin | collected...
GATGCAATGCTTTTAAATTCATCTTCATGGATGCCTGACCTGCCACCTTCCACACCCGATGTACTTGTCGAAGATGATGAAGAGTTAGATATTGAAGGTATCAAGATAAAATTCCGTCATTTTCCGGGACATACTCCGGGGAGTTCAACCATTGAGATAGATGATGCGATGTTTAGCGGTGATTTTATCTTCGAGCGTAGTATAGGACGGACGGACTTTCCCTACTCAAACACAGCAGATATGAAAAAATCTCTGCAAAAATTTCAAGAACTAAATTTTGACAAAACCATCTATCCCGGACACGGTGGTACTACAACCATAAAACAGGAGCAACAATACGCGCCATACTGGATACAACAACTATGAGTACATTTGATACAAGAGCAAAGCACTGGGACAACGGTGATATTCGCGTCAATGGAGCAAAAGTAATAGCTCAAGCGATTGAAAAAAAAATCACGCTTACAAAAGAGATGGAGATTATTGACTTTGGTGTGGGAACGGGACTTTTAGGATTTGAGATAGCAAAAAAAGCAAAACAGGTTTACGGAGTAGACACCTCTGCAGGCATGCTAGCAAAGCTCAAAGAGAAAAACAGTGATACGCTAAGCATTGTTCCACTACAGCAAGACATCATTAAAAAGCCGCTTACTCAGACTTTTGACGGATTGGTAAGTTCTATGACCCTGCACCATGTAGAGGATTTAGAAGCTTTTTTTCAGACAATATATACAAATATTAAAAAAGGCGGTTTTATAGCCATTGCAGATTTAGAAGATGAAGATGGAACTTTTCACTCAGATAACACTGGAGTACACCATTTTGGATTTAAAGAAGATGAACTTCGTACAATAGTGGAAAAAAGTGGCTTTAAAGATGTTGAAATTGAAAATATCAACACAATTAACAAGCCACATAAAGATTTTGGAGTCTTTTTACTTACAGCAAAAAACTAGCTTATGCATCCTCTTCGGGATGAGTTCCACTCGCCTCTTCTTGTGCATCCAAAAGTTTTAACTTCAGAACATGTTTTTCGGTAATAACAGTCTTAAACTCACCCTCAAAAACTTTAATATCAAGAACAAACGCTTCTACATGCACATTGCGTTTACGCCCCTCTTTATGGCGAACTCGAGCAACTACATTCACTTCATCATTTAATTTTACAGGAGATAAAAACTGACAGTCACTCGCAACAAGAACGACATTTCTCTCATTTACAGCAAGCATAGCCGCATAATCAGCTGCTCCAAAGACAAACCCACCATGAATAAGCCCCACATCATCAGCAAGCATTTCAGGTAAAGTAGAGAGTCTCACTTCCACATATCCTACTTCAAGCTTTATAATCTCACCGCACAAATTTTGATTGATACGTGCATGTGTCTGCACTAGCACCTGTTCAGCATCATCTCTGTAATCTTCTATCTCTAGCTCTTCTTTTTCTGATGTCATTACTTTTTATCCTTAATTAATCTTACATAAACTCTCTGTGGAGCAGGATATCCTTCGACTGTTTTTGTTTTATCACTCTCATCCAAGAAATCTTCCAAAGATTGCCCCTCTATCCACTCAGTTTTTCTCTGCTCCCCTGCGTCAGTAACAGAGGTCTCTAACACTTCAAAATCATTAAAACCAGCTCTGAGACACCAATTTTTCAATGCTTTAATCGTCGGTACAAAGTAGATATTTGGAATTTTTGAGTAACTTGACTCAGGACACAATGCTATCTCTTCATCTCCATCAATATAAAAAGTATCTAAAATCACCTCACCCTTTTTATCCAGCCCTTTATAGAGTGACTTTAACATTGCAACAGGATCGCTTCTGTGATAGAGTACACCCAAACAGAAGATAGTATCGAACTTCTCTTCATAAAACTCCAGATGTTCAACACCCAAAAGTTCATAGACTATGTCACTTTTGACAAAATGGTTGATAAAATCAAACTGCGTTTTATATATTGGCGATGGATCAAAGCCAACTAAAAGTGCAGGTTCATCCTCTTGCATACGAAACATATAGTATCCGTTGTTACACCCTATATCGGCAACTTTTTTATCTTTTAAATTAAAGTGTGGACGTAAAAGATTGTACTTTACATTGCTTTTCCACTCACTGTCTATGTAGGTCTCACCTATTTGAAAAGGACCTTTGCGCCAAGGCATAAGTAGTTTTGCATCTTCATATATCTTTGCTTCATCAAACGCAGCAGATATCTTTACCACATCTCCAAGTTCAACTTCACACGAAATATCATCAAGATTATCTACCATTTCCCGCAAAGGAGCAATATTTTTCCACGTCATCCATTTCTGTCGTTCTTTTCGTAATTGTTCTATGTTCATTTTATGCTTTTTGTATATAAATTTAAATATAATTGTATCTAAATTATCTGGGAGAATCTATTGCGTTTAGAAAAGAAAGCCACCCTCGCTTCAAGTAGCGTTGCTGCACTATTGGTACTTATTAAATTAACTGTTGGAGTGTTGAGCGGTTCCATTGCTGTACTTGCTTCAGCAATTGACAGTCTTTTAGATCTGACTGTTTCACTCTTTAACTACTTTGCACTTCATAACTCAGACAAAGACCCGGATGAACAGTTCCACTTTGGACGTAGCAAATTAGAGCCTTTAGCCGCGGTGATTGAGGGAACTATCATCTCACTCTCTGCACTTTTTATTCTCTATGAGGCCATCTCAAAAATCATTCACCCTGAAGCGATGCAGTATATGCAGGAGAGTATCTTTGTAATGCTCGTCTCCATAGTTATCACAGCACTTCTTGTATTTTTTTTAACATATGTTGCTAAAAAAACAAACAACATGGTCATCCGTGCAGACGCCCTGCACTATAAAACAGACCTCTTCTCAAACGCAGCAGTTCTTATCGCTCTAGTAGCAGTACACTATACGGGTGAGGAACTTATCGATCCTATTTTAGGTATTGCTATCGCGATCTATATGATCTACTCCGCTATTCCTATCGTAAAAGAGGGAGTTTTAATGCTTCTTGATGTTTCTCTTCCAAAAGAGGAGGTAGAAAAAATTGTCGCAATTTTAAAAGAAGAGCCTGAGATTACAAACTACCACTACTTAAGAACAAGAATCTCAGGAAGCCATGTTTTCATCTCTTTTCATGCAGTTTTTAATGTAAGTATCTCACTCTATGATGCACATACCATTGCAGACAAAGTCGAGTTGAAGATAAAACAGCTTTTTAATGAAGATAGAAAAGTCCATATCCTCATCCACATGGACCCTTACGATGATGCGGACATTAACGATGAAGAGGAAGATTGGTAGAGACTACCGCTTCTTCAAAGAGGACTTTACCATTTTTGCTGTGAAGTTTTTATTTGCAATGTTTTCTAAAAATACAGTCGCATAAGCACCTTTTGGCAGAGAAAAGCTCACCTTTAAGATGTCAAAATTGTTTTTATAATCAAGCACTAAATCTTTAGGAAAAACAAGTGCCTCACGGCGCAGACCTTTATCATACAAAAACTCATCATCGTACTTCTCCTCTATCTCTCTTGCTGCACCTCTTGCACGAAAAACATCACGACCACACAAAAGACCTGTCGGTACTACTTTATGCGCATCGAAATCTTTTTGCGGAATGTTCTTTGGTGTAAAGAGCTTATCTTCGTTTGAGAGATACACATCTCCTTCCAAGAGCAAAAACTTCCCGCCGTTCTTTTCACGTGAGAGAATCACTCTCTCCTTGAGCCACTCATTGAAAAAAACACTCTGATAGATAGAGATGAGAAACTTTTTAAGTTTCGTATCTTCGATGTAGAGATCTCCTGCTATCATCGCCTTTGCCTGTTCTATTGAGTCTTCATCCCGACCAAAACGCTGGTATCCGAAGTAGTTCGGCAGTCCGTTTTTCACAGACTTGAGCGCTCTTTTTTCTATCTGTCCTGCTTCGATCTTATCCACCTCAAAAAGGTTAATGATAAATCTGTTCCCTACAAGATCACCCATACGGATAGAGTACTTGTCTCTTGTGATGCTTAGTATCTTTATCTGAGGATGTTTGAATTTTTTGAGTGTCTTTTCATACTTGGACTCTATGCTTATGTACTGCGTCGTTGTTGCATGCTTATCTTTTAAACCCGCATAGCCGATCTTCTCAGCACTTACGTTTAAGAACTGCGCAAACGCAGCTATCATATCCCACGTGGTGAGTTCTACCTTTTGTACTTTCAGTATGAGGAAATTTCCTCGTCCGCTGAACTTTCTGGGAAGCTCTTCAACGATAAAGTCCTCTTTGTTCTGCTCAAATTTAAAGTTTATCTTCTCTTTGTCTTCTAAATATTCTCTTTGCACTTTTTTCCTTATAATGCGAGTCTTTGCAACTCTTTGTTCGCTTTTGCGATATCTTTTTTTATCGCTGCGTTTAATTTATCCAGCGAGTCAAATTTCTCATTGTTTCGTATGAAATCCACAAAACTGATCTCTGCTTTTTTCTCACACTTCACTTCACCGTCAAGTATGTGACTCTCCACCGCGAAACTGCCATCAGTACTCTCCCGATGCCCGATAAAACTTACTGATGGATGAAAATGCTCTTCATCATCAAGACGGGTAAGTGTGACATAAACACCCTCTTTAGGCAGTAAAAAATCTTTTACTTCAAGGTTTATCGTAGCTACAAGTTCTCGTGAACCAAGCCCCTGCCCGTCTATCTTTTCGCCGACAATACTATAGTTGTGCCCAAGAAACTCATTTGCACCTTTGATGTCCCCGATCTGAAGTTTTGCACGTATCTTGTGTGAATGTACAGAATCATTATTATGTTTCACCTCTTCTACCACAACAACCTCCCCTTCAAAGATCTCTTTTAGATCAGCATGCGAATGTTTCCTGTCTTTGCCAAAATGAAAATCATAGCCGACTACTATCTTTTTGAGCTTTGGAAAGTTCATCTTCAAAAACTCGACAAACTTTTTTCCATCAAGATGACGTATGTCATCAAGTTCAAGATGAACTATCTTGTGATGTGTGTATCTTTTACGGAAATGTTTTGGAGTCAGGTTCGCATAGCCTGTCTCTATCACCACTATCGTACCGTTTTCATCCAACTCATTAAACAGAGCCTGATGCCCAATATGCATACCGTCAAATCCACCAATTGCTATGGATGTGGTCTCTCTCATCGCTACCTCTAATCTAAAAAGTCACTTTCTTACATTATAGTATATATCCCCGATATAATCAATAGAGCTTTAGTAACATTTGAGATATAAAAATGGTATTTATTTCAAACCAACTGCTAAAAAGCAAGTCTTATATGATGTTATCGAGGGAAAATTATTGGTAAAAAAAATATAATTATTTTAAAAAGTGATAACACCATTCCTGATTTCCCTCTTTTCCTGCGAGTTTTGCAGGAGCTTTATGCAGAAGGCTCCACCCCTTAAACGCAGCGGCATCTTCAAACCTCTGCATAGCTCTTGCTATGGCCTTTTTATCCACTACCTGACCGTTTTTGTCGCGTTTTGCTTCACGCCCTACTTCAAACTGCGGTTTAAAAAGCAAGATAATATCACTCTGTGCAAGTCTCTCAACATCATCCAATATGTAAAGCAAAGAGATAAACGCAACATCACTCACTACCAAATCAAAGCTTTTTTGTGTCTCAAACTTACGAATGTCACACCCCTCATGCACATCCACACGCTTATCTGCGCGCAGGGAGTGGTGCAGTTGCTCATGCCCGACATCCACACAAGTCACCTCTTTTACACCACGCTCTAAAAGCACCTGCGTAAATCCACCCGTAGATGAACCGATGTCAAGGGCAACTCTCTCTGAAACATCAAGCCCGATCTCTTCTAAAAAATAGAGCAGTTTGTAAGCAGCACGTGAGACATAGCTCTTATGCTCTGTCACCGCAACACTATCACCCTCTTCTACTCTAAAAGATGGTTTTTTCACTACTTTTTCATTGACACTCACAAGAGCATCTTTAATGATGTTCTGTGCTTTTGTACGACTCTCACAGAACTTTTTTTCTACCAGATAAGTATCTAGTCTCACGACAGTAACTCCCGCATTTCATCTTCTGTAAGTGTTTTTACACCAAGGCTCACTGCCTTGTCATACTTACTCCCTGCATCTTCTCCGTAGATAACATAGTCTGTCTTTTTACTGACACTTCCACTTACTTTTGCACCCAAAGCTTCGAGCATCTCTTTAATTTTTCCGCGGCTCTCACTCATCGTTCCCGTAAGTACCACGGTCTTGCCCTTAAACGGATTCTCTTTTGCCTCTTCTTTTTGCTCTGGTGCTTTTGGTTCCAAGATAAGTTCGAGTTTTTTGACCGTTTCACCGTTTACACGCATAAACTCCAAGTAGCTCTCAGCCATCTCATCACCTATGCCGTCTATGGCTACAAGTGCTTCTTTGTCTGCGTTTAGATACTCCATGCCAAAGGCCTGTGCTATCATCTTAGATGCCACTTCACCGATATGCTCGATTCCAAGAGCATTAATGAAACGCCACAGTTCACTCCCCTTTGCACTCTCGATTGCGTTGAGAAGATTTTGTGCTTTTTTTTCTTTAAATCCCTCTAAACGCAGCAGTTTCTCCATGTCTAGCTCAAAGAGATCAAGTACACTGCGAACCAATCCTGTATTAAATAACTGCTCTACTATCTTTATACCCAAACCATCAATGTTCAGACACGGCTTGGAAGCAAAATAGATGATGGAGTTTACAACACGGGCTTCACATTTGAGGTTTTGACACTTGATAAGCACCTCTTCTTGTAAAAGTTCACTCCCACAGACAGGACAGTTCTTCGGTCGTTCTACTTTGATCTCACTGCCGTTGCGCTCATCTGTAAGAACTTTTACTATCTTAGGTATGACATCCCCGCTACGCAGGATGATGACCTTGTCACCGATGCGTATGTCCATTCGCTCTATCTCGTCAAAGTTATGCAGTGTCGCTCGCTCGACCACGGCACCCTCTATCTCAGTAGGCTCTACTATCGCAACAGGTGTGACAGCACCCGTTCTTCCCACTTGCAGGATGATATCTTTGAGTGTAGTTACCTTCTCAACTGCAGGAAATTTATATGCCACTGCCCAACGCGGTACTTTTACAGTGTAGCCCATGTCTATCTGCGCGGCTATTTCATTTACCTTGACAACCATACCATCAAGCATCATCGGGTAGCTCTCACGCTCTTTTTGCATCTGCTCATAAATCGCTTCTATCTCGTCATACCCTTTTGTCACTGCACGAAGAGGCGGTTTTTTAAAGCCAAGCTCATAGATGTAGCTCATCTTGTCACTCAAGAGTTTATGCTCGAGTGAGTTTATCCCCACACCATACGGTAAAAATACAAGATTTCTCTCTGCCGTGATCTTCGGGTCAAGTTGACGCAGACTTCCTGCCGCTGCGTTTCGAGGGTTTGCAAAGAGTGCTTCACCCTTTTTGAGGCGTTCTTTGTTGATGCGTTCAAACTCATCTTTGAAGATAACAACCTCTCCCCGAATCTCGATAAGCTCTTTGTGCTCAATACTCAAAGGAACACTGCGGATGGTTCTGACATTTTGAGTAATAAGCTCTCCGACACTCCCATCACCCCGTGTGATACCCTTGATGAGTTCACCGTTTTCATAAATGAGATTCAGACTCGCTCCATCATACTTCGGCTCACAGTAGAAGCTGACATTACTGTCAAGTCTGTAGGTCTTCTCAAGCCACTTTTGTAAGCCCTCAGCATCGAAAATATCTTCAAGTGACCACATACGAGAGAGGTGTTTTTCTTTTGTAAAACCCTCTTTGAGCACATCCCCTACTCTTTGTGTAGGAGAGTTTTTAAGCACCTCATCAGGGTGCATCTCTTCATACTTTACAACTTTATGGTAGAGCCTGTCATACCCTTCATCACTCATGATCGGATCATCCAAAACATAGTAATGGTATGCCCAAAGATTTAATTTTTCTACTGCGTTTATATACTCTTGTCTATTCATAATGCGATTTTATCTTAAACTTGCTAAAATAAGAAAAAAACAAAAGAGATATATGATGAATATGATAATGGCAAGCTCCCAAGATGCCCAAAAAGCCTATGCGCTTGTAGGAAATTTACAAAAGCATTTTGTAGATAAGCTTGATGCTTTGGCAACAGAGTTTGGCGAAGAAAAAAAGTTTGAAGAGATATCGTGGCTGAAAGATGAAGGGAAACATGGAGGCGGTAGTAGATTTGAAGCACGTGATAAAAAACTTTTCAATACTGCAAGTGTAAATATTTCACAGGTTCATTATGATGATATGGCTCAAAAAAACCTCAAATCAGCAACAGCCATCTCAACCATCATCCACCCAAAAAATCCAAATGTTCCATCCATACATATTCATACGAGCTTAACAGAGTTGCGTAACGGCAAAAACTACTGGCGCATTATGGCTGATCTGAATCCAAGTATCAATGACGAAGATGACAGAAAAACATTCGATACTGCCTTACAAGAACTTGCTCAAAAGTACTATGAAGAGGGAGCGAAACAGGGAGACAAGTATTTTAATATTCCTGCTCTTAGTCGTACAAGAGGTATCTCACACTTCTATCTTGAGAACTTCAACACTGATGATAGCGAGGCAGATTTTGCCTTTGCACAGAGTTTCACTCAAGGTATCATCGACAGCTATATTGAGATCATTCACAATGCTCTTTTAAAACGCCAAAACATTACAAAAGAGCAACAAGAGGCACAACTTGCCTACCACACCCTTTATCTCTTTCAGGTTCTCACACTTGACAGAGGAACAACAGCAGGGTTGATGGTACACGATCAAAATGATGTAGGCATCATGGGTTCCTTACCTTCACACATTAACAAAGAGCTTCTAAAGTCATGGATTGAAAAGGTTGAAAAACCGCAAAATGAGTTGGTGGAGGCTATTTTAAACGCAGTGGGTAGTGGAGGAGCTGTTGACATCCCTGCAAAAGAGAGACTAGCACAGGTCGTACGAGAACACTACAAAAAATATCCTCAGGCACTCACTCTGCAGGCAAGAGGAAACAGCATCCCTACAACACTGCAGAACCATACAAAAGTTTAAACCTTTGTATGGAGCCACTCTCTTTTAGAGTAGATGTACCAGTAGATCGTACCTTTTATGAGTGTCTCCAAGTTCATAATCGCAAAAATAACAATAATTCCATACCCCATTTTATAGGCTATATAAGAGGGAATAAGACGAAATATCCAAAGGGAGACAAGATTTACCTTCAGCGTTGTTTTTGTCGCTCCCGCCCCTCTTAGAGATGCAGAGTAGACAAACATGATAGCCAAAGGAATTTGTGCAAGTCCGACCAAGATAAGATACTTCGAAGCCACAGCGATCGTCAGTTCATCTTTAGTAAAAAAGTGCACCAGATACTCCGGAAAAAGTATCATGATCAGTCCGACACTCCCCATAAAAGTGTATGCTATTCGTCCGCTGATTATGCCCATATTGTATGCTTTATCAAAATTTTTAGCACCGATATTCTGCCCTACCAAAGCCATAGAGGCGATAGCAAAACCAAAGCCCGGCATAAACGCAATACCCTCAACTCTGAGTCCCACTTGGTACCCGGCAAGTTCTGCTGTCCCATACGCAGTGATGATAGAGACAAAAAAGAGGAAGCTCAGACTTGAAACACCTCTGTCTATCGCTGCAGCATAACCGACCTTGAGCACTCTTTTCACATCTTTTATACGAATAATCGGGAAAAAATCCAACTTTGAGTTTAACTTTTTAATCAAAATATAATAAGCAACATTATTAAACCCATAAGCGATAACTGTCGCAATCGCCGCCCCCTCTATTCCCATCGGATCAAATCCAAAATGACCAAAAATCAAAACATAATTTAAAAAGGCATTGAGTCCTGCTGAAGCGAGTTTTATGTAGAGTGAACTTTTTGTATCTCCTGCTGCAGAGAGTGCATTGTAAAGCAGTGTATCTAAGAAAATGACAATAATTCCCAAAGAGATAACACGAAAATATGTCCCGCCCTCTTGAACGACGGCAGGTGTAGCACCCATCCATTCATAAAAATGGTACGCTCCAAAATAACCGATGATGCTGACAACTACCCCAAGTGAAATAGCAAGCAGTACAAGAGAAAAAAGCAGTGCCGAAGCTCTTTTTTTTCTTCCCTGACCTATGAAACGGGAGATAAGCGCATTGCCCCCTACGACAAAGAGTGTCATCAAAACATTGACTATCATCATAAACTGCATACTCATACCTACAGCAGCAAGTGCTGCGACACTGAGTGTCCCGACCATAAGCATATCTATGAGCACCTGCAGTATATCTACAAGATGTTTCAAAGCTGCGGGAAACGCAAGTGAGATTACTTTTTTTGTATCCGTTGATATTACTTTTGAAAAAATTGTGCTACCTCGCCCATTGCGTTTAGAAGTTCCTCTTTTGTCTCAAATTCAAGTACTTTTTTATTTCTCACATTCTCACCCGGCGGAGTATAGTCAAAAACAAGCACAAAGGCTTTAAATGCAACCTTCTCCCCATACAGATCAAACCATTCCAGACTCATTTCAGCCACTTCACCCTGCATATCAATCACTACAGCTCCATAAAGCCGTGTGAGATTTTCCAAACTTATATCACCATCTTTAGATTTATATACCATTCTTGTCCTTAACTTATGAAATCTCTTCAATATGTTGCGTTTTTAAAATATATCTGTAGTAGATTGCTCCAATAAGAAATCCACATCCAATTATAACCGTTATCTCCTCCAAAGAGAAAGAGTGCGTTGCCAAAAATCCAATCATATAGGAGGTAAACGCAGCCGAAGATAGAAAAAGCATATCATTATAAGCCACGATTCGACCATAATACTTGGCATCTATATTTTTTTGCAACAACGTATAACTGTATGACCATAGTGTAGTCGTAAAAAGACCAACAATGATACTTGCGAACAAAGAGAGATAAAAATCATGCATCAAGTACGCCCATAACCAGACAGCTAACCCCTGTGCTGTAAATATATAGACAAGTTTTTGATTGTTTATCCATTTTCCAATAACAACCGGTCCGATGACCAAGCCGATTGCCCGTGCTGAGTGTAAAAGTCCCAAAGCTAAAGAGGTGGCGACAATTGTGGCATAGTACCTATCTACCATTAATGCGACTAAAGCATCAAACGCAGTCAAACCAACAAAAGAGTGAAGAATCATAAGATGCAATGCCTTTGGATTTTTTTTAAGATATACAAAAGTATCTCGCATCATAGTGATAATGTTTTCTTCAATTTTTAAAATCTCAACTCTTATTTCTATACTAAACAAAAGTATAAACGCAGCCATAAACATCAATCCATCTAGTAAAAAAGCGGTTTTAATTCCAAACCAGTAGACCACAAATCCACTCACTGCCATTCCCAAAGTATAAGAGAGAGACCAGATTATGGAGTGTAGTTCATTCGCAATTCTTAACTTTTCTCCAGCGAGAATCTTTGGTAAAAGCGACATCTCAGTTGTAAAGTAAAAAGAGGCTGCAGCCATTTTCACAAATACCAGCAGATATAAAAGCCACAAATCTGAAAGTTGATTTACCAAAATCAAAGCAACTGTTGCAATGATTTCAAGCAAAATCAAACTCAGCATCAATTTTTTAGGGTGCACTCTATCTATGATCGGCCCGGACAGAGGTGCCTGGATGACACCTGCTAAAAAGTTCAACATCGCTACAAAGGCAACAATAGTCGCTGAAACATCCAAATCCAGTAAGAGTGTATAGATTGCGATATTGCTAAACCAGGCACCAAAATAGGAGATAAGCTGAATAGTTGAGAGACGACGGAAAACTCTCTCTTGTTTAAGAAGTGTTATATACTCTTTCATAAACGAAAGAGTATCATAAAATTCTCGTAGAAAAAAATTTTTACCTTTTTTCTAAAGTAAAAAAAAAATTTGCCGATAGTAAAGTTAATCGTTATACTTTAAATAAGGAGTATGTCATGGATGGCATTGCAAATGTTGCAAGACAACAACAGTCACAAGTAGGCGCTGCAGAGACTCAAGGAAGAGTACAAGAACAATCGGGGCAGGTTCAGCACTCTTCTCAAACAAGAATGAAGCAGGATGATATTGTAAAAGAGATGCAACAAGAAGACGTAAGTCGTACATCTAAACTTGACTCAAAAGAGAAAGTTGAAGACCTGGTAAAAAAACTCAATGATGCGCTCGCACCGATAAGTACGAATTTAAAATTTGGGGTTGATATGCAAGATATTTTTTATGTCTCAGTTATTGAAGCCAAAACAAATAAAATGATTCGTAGATTTCCTGCAGAAAAAGCACAGGATTTTCTACCAAAAATGCAAGAGGTAAGTGGAATTCTTTTTGATTCCAAGGGCTAAAAAGTGTACTCGTAACGAATACACTTTCCTTCATTAAACTTTATCTTCGCGCCTTACACTTTATCCTATAAGCAACTTCTCACATATATTTCGTTATAATCGCGTTAATTTTTATAATCGAGGGTTTTGTACATGAAAAAAAGTGTTAAAAAAGTAGTATTAGCCTATTCTGGAGGACTTGATACTAGTGTTATTTTAAAATGGCTTCAAGACGAATATAAGTGTGAAGTTGTAACTTTTACGGCAGATTTAGGACAAGGAGAAGAGTTAGAACCAGCACGTGCAAAAGCACTTGAGCTTGGTATCAAACCTGAAAATATCTTCATAGATGATCTACGTGAAGAGTTTGTAAAAGATTTTGTATTTCCAATGTTTAGAGCAAATACAATTTACGAAGGTGAATATCTCCTTGGTACTTCTATCGCTCGTCCACTTATAGCAAAACGTCAAGCAGAAATCGCAAAACTTACAGGTGCAGACGGTGTTTCTCACGGTGCAACAGGTAAGGGAAATGACCAAGTTCGTTTTGAGATGGGTTACCTTGGACAAGATGCGACATTGACTATTATCGCTCCATGGCGTGAATGGGACTTAAACTCTCGTGAAAAACTTCTATCATATGCCGCACAACACGGTATTCAGATAGAGAAAAAAGGTAAAAAATCACCTTACTCAATGGATGCGAATCTACTCCATATCTCTTATGAAGGCGGTATACTTGAAGATCCTGCAGCAGAACCAGAAGAGAGTATGTGGCTGTGGACTTCTTCACCAGAAAATGCTCCGGACAAACCTGAGTACATAGAACTTACTTACAAAAACGGTGACCCTATTGCACTCAATGGCAAAGAACTAAGCCCTGCAACTATGTTGAAAACACTAAATGAAATCGGTGGAAAACATGGGATAGGACGTGTAGACATCGTAGAAAACCGTTTCGTTGGAATGAAAGCTAGAGGATGTTATGAAACTCCGGGTGGGACTATTATGTTAAAAGCTCATCGTGCTATCGAATCAATTACACTAGATCGTGAAGCAGCACATCTTAAAGATGAGATGATGCCACGCTATGCAAAACTTATCTACAATGGCTTTTGGTGGTCACCAGAGCGTGAAATGCTCCAAGCTGCAATTGATAAGACACAAGAGTTTGTTGAAGGAACTGTAAGATTGAAACTCTACAAAGGAAGTATAATGGTTGTTGGAAGAAGTTCAGATGTGTCACTTTTCAACCCAGAATACTCAACTTTTGAAGAAGATGAAGTCTATAACCAAAAAGATGCCGAAGGTTTTATTAAACTTAATGCACTGCGTTTTATCATCGAAGGTAAAGCACGAAAGAACAAACACTAAAAGGAAGATAATATGAGTATTGTAAAAATCGATATGAACTCACCCGAATTTCAAGCCGAACTTGAAAAAACAATAAAATTTACAGATAAAGTAAATGCACAGTTTGGTTGGGTATATAACCCACAAGAAGATGTAAACGAGGGTGTGCAAATGGGTCTTGCACGTAATAAAATGATGTACAAAAAACGTTTTTGTCCTTGTTTTATGGTTGTTGAAGAGAATGGTAAACCAAAATCAGTAGATGACAGAATCTGCCCTTGTAAACCGGCAATAGAAAAAGAGATCCCTGAAGAAGGTGTATGTCACTGTGGAATCTTCTGTACACCTGAATTTGCAGAAAAAAAAAGAGTTGAATTAGGCATGGAAGAAGTGGCTCACACCCATTCACGCGGCCTAAGCAAAGAAGAGTGTGAAATGCTTGTTAACAAAAGTGAACTAGATGGTGACGAACTTATCTCTCTTTTAGAAGCACGTGAACTTGGCATGGTGAAATTTACACTTGTTGATGTTCGTGAACATATGGAGTGGCAAATGGGTCACATCAAAGGTGCTGATAAACTTGTACCAACAAGTTCATTTTTCCAAACTTGGGAAGAGACTAAACTAGGTAAAGATGAAAACATTATTCTTTATTGTCATGTTGGTAGCCGTTCTGCTCATGTAGCAAGAATTTTAACAGATAACGGTTATACAAAAATAGGAAACTTTACAAACGGTATAGTCTCTTATCCGGGTGAAATAGAAAGATAGTCAAAATACATTTGAGGATAAATTTTTATGAAAGTACTACTTATAAAAGATGTAAAAAGTCTTGGTAAAGCTGGTGAAGTAAAAGAGGTAAAAGACGGATATGGTAAAAACTTTTTAATCGGAAAGGGTTTTGCCAAACATGCTACACCAGAAGTTTTAGAGCAACATGCCGCTGAGGAAGCTCAAAAAGCAAAAGAGCTTGCAGATGAGATAGCTGCGTTTAAAGATGCTGCAAAAAAGCTTGAAAAAGCAGAGATCATCATCACAAAAAAAGTTGGAGACAACGGTCATCTCTTTGGTGCTATCACAAAAGAAGAAGTTGTAAAAGCACTTAAAGAGCAGCACAACATAGAAGTAGATAAAAAGCATATTATTGACAAAACTGCCATTAAAACTATTGGTGAGCATGATTTGGATCTTAAGCTTGGTCATGGTATTCACGCGACACTTCACGTGGATGTTCAAGGAGAATAGTACTTTATGTTTGATGCTACTACTATACTAGCCTACAAAGGCAAAAACAGAGCTGTCATCGGCGGTGATGGTCAGGTTACTTTTGGGGACAGTGTTCTAAAAGGTAATGCAACAAAAATTCGTACACTGCATCACGGTAAAATCTTAGCAGGTTTTGCCGGAAGTACTGCAGATGCTTTTAATCTTTTTGATATGTTCGAAGAATTTTTAGAAAATAAAAAAGGGGATTTGTTAAAGTCCGTTGTTGAGTTTTCTAAAGCTTGGCGCAAAGACAAAGTACTTCGCCGTCTTGAAGCAATGATGATCGTACTTAATAATAATCATATCTTCATTCTTACAGGAAACGGTGATGTTGTTGAGCCTGAAGATGGTCAAATAGCATCTATCGGAAGTGGTGGAAACTTTGCAATCTCTGCTGCTCGTGCACTCAAAAAGCATGCTACATTAAATGAAGAAGAACTAGTAAAAGAGTCTCTTCATATTGCCGCAGATTTATGTATCTATACCAACCATAACATCAAAACTTTAATGCTAGAGGAAGAGAGTTAATGGATTTAACACCTAAAGAGATAGTAGAGTATTTGGACAAATATGTTATCGCACAAAAAGATGCAAAAAAGACTATTGCGTTAGCTCTGCGTACAAGGTACAGAAGGATGCAGCTTGATGATGAACTCAAAAGCGAAATCACTCCTAAAAATATTTTGATGATTGGTTCAACAGGTGTTGGAAAGACTGAGATTTCCCGCCGCTTAGCAAAAATGATGAAAGTCCCTTTTATCAAAGTTGAAGCATCAAAATATACAGAGGTCGGTTTTGTAGGTCGTGATGTAGAGTCAATGATACGAGATCTTGTTGTCAACTCCATCAGTATTGTAAAAGCGGAGCAAGAAGAAGCCAATAAAGAGAAAATTGAAAACTACATCATCAATAAAATCACTGAAAAGCTCGTTCCCCCTCTTCCGTCAGGGGCAAGTGAAAGTAAAAAAGATGATTATCAAAGACTACTTGAAGCAACTGAAAAACGGGTTGAAGCTGGAGAGATGGACGATAAGGTCATTGAGCTTGAGATAGAAAAACTCAATGTAGAATTTAACGATACAAATCTTCCTCCTGAAATGGCAAAGGTGCAAGAGAGCTTTTCTAAGGTTTTTGCAACTATTAACAAAGAAGACAATAAAAAAGAGCTTACTGTAAAAGATGCCAAAGTACTGCTCAGACAAGAAGCAAGCTCAAAACTTTTGGATATGACGAGAGTAACGGCTGAAGCACTTGAACGTGCAGAGACCGGTGGTATCATATTTCTTGACGAGATAGACAAAATAGCACTTAGTGAAAAATCACAGGGAAGAAATGACCCGTCAAAAGAGGGTGTACAACGAGATTTGCTTCCCATTGTAGAGGGAAGCAGTGTCTCTACGAAATACGGAACAATAAATACTGACCATATCCTTTTTATCGCTGCAGGTGCATTTCATGTAAGTAAACCAAGTGACTTAATTCCAGAACTACAGGGAAGATTTCCACTTCGTGTTGAGCTTGAATCTTTAACTGAAGATACTCTCTACAAGATACTCACTCAAACGCAGAACTCTTTACTTAAGCAGTATCAAGCGCTGCTTAGTGTAGAAGGTATGGAGCTAATTTTTGAAGATGAAGCCGTCAAAGCAATAGCAAAACTATCACACCGTGCAAATGAAACTGCTGAAGATATTGGAGCGAGACGACTCCATACAGTTTTGGAAAGAATCCTTGAAGATGTCAGCTTTAATGCTGATAAATATAAAAATAAAGAGTATATAATCACAGCTGAACTTGTACATGACAAACTAGACAGTGCAGTAGAAGATGAAGATCTCTCAAGATATATCTTATAATACTATAATTTAAAAAAGGCAAATAGATGACTAAAGCTGGTTTTGTTTCTCTTATTGGACGTCCTAATGCGGGTAAAAGTACCCTTATGAACTCACTTCTAGGTGAAAAAATTGCTATGGTTAGCCAAAAAGCAAATGCTACGCGTAAACGATCAAACGCAATAGTAATGCATGACAACGCGCAAATTATCTTCGTTGATACTCCAGGCCTGCATGAAAAAGAGAAAATGCTCAATCAATATATGCTTGATGAAGCATTAAAAGCGATGGGTGATTGTGATTTAATTGTCTATTTGGCACCTATTACTGATTCGACTGAACACTATGAAAAATTTTTAAAACTAAATAATTCCAGAGTAAAACATATTATTGTACTTAGCAAAATTGACCAGGTTTCTCAAGAGAAACTTTTTAAACGCATTGCTTCTTATAACAAATATGCCAAACATTTTGAAGCACTTATTCCCGTTGCAATTCCTCGAAAAGTCGGACATAAAGATTTACTAGACACTATTGCAAAACTTCTTCCTGAATCTCCTTATCTCTATGATCCTGAAGATTTAACAAGTGAACTTGTACGTGACATATATGCCGGTTTTATTCGTGAGGCAATCTTTGAAAATATCAGTGATGAAGTCCCTTATGAATCTGATGTTATCATTGATTCCATTGATGAAGAGGATGGCATTGACCGTATATATGCAACTATTATCATAGAAAAAGAGTCCCAAAAAGGTATTATTATAGGAAAAGGTGGCGAAGCGGTCAAAAGAATCGGAAAATCAGCAAGAGAGAAGATAGAGAGATTAAGTGGTAAAAAAGCTTACTTAAATTTACAGGTAAGTGTCAAAAAAGGGTGGACAAAAGATAAGAATTTTCTTAAAGAGATAGGCTATGACCATGCCAAATAAGCTATATCGTATTTTTGTATTTTTATTTTTTATCGGATTTACAAACATACTTTTAGCTTCACAAACAGACCTTCTTACCCAATACAGACTTAATGGCATAAGTGGTTTGGAAAAAAAACTTGACAGAGGACTTGCAGAGAGCTCTTATTGGAATAACTACCTCAAAAAAATTGATACAAAATTTGGATATATCGAAACATATACAAATATTCTTACATGTAACAAATCAGAATCTGATCTCTTAGTCTACATTAAAGATGTAAACAATACATACAAATTACACAAAGATTATAGTGCATTTACAGGAAAGGTAAAAGGAGATAAGAAAACAGAGGGTGATTTAAAAACACCTGTAGGTGTATATGATTTAGTAAAAAAGATTTCCAATGTGGATGAGTTTTACGGGCCTCTGGCTTTTGTCACCTCTTATCCAAACATATATGACAGATATAAAGGAAAAACAGGCAAAGGCATCTGGATACATGGACTTCCTCTGCACCAAGAGAGAGACAAGTTTACAAAAGGATGTATTGCCATTGGAAATAAAAATATTAAATGTTTAAACAAAAATCTTGATATTAAAAAAACACTTCTGATTATCAACGAACAATGTAATTATAAAAAAGTTTCAAAGCAAGACCTTGCCACCCTGCTCTCTCAAATATATGCCTGGAGATATGCTTGGAAATATAATAATCTAGAAGATTACTTAAATTTTTATTCTCAAAACTTCATCCGATATGACGGAATGAAAATAGATAGATTCAAACGATATAAAAAACGAATATTTGCTAAAAATGAAACAAAATCTATTGTTTTCAAAGAGCTTAACATTGTACCCTATCCAATGCATCCTGATACCTTTAAGATAATGTTTAAAGAGTTCTATAAGTCCGATAGTTTTACCTTTAACGGTAAAAAAACATTAATAGTAAAATTAGAAAATTCAAAAATGAAAATAATTACTGAGCGATGACATGAAACTACTTAGTATC
>Ga0256836_1000569_pt1 | contig 18753 bp, 20 predicted proteins | sample 4561380metaG_FD_185974 | JGI IMG/M metagenome (GOLD analysis project Ga0256836, IMG submission 185974) | Hydrothermal vent microbial communities from Guaymas Basin, Mexico - 4561-380 | ecosystem: Environmental > Aquatic > Marine > Hydrothermal vents | place: Mexico: Guaymas Basin | collected...
CTAACTATATGAACGAGCGTTTTAATGAAGGCTTTGGTGAGAAGCAGTTTATCGTAGGAAATAAAGTTATGAATACCCGTTATGGTGAAAACCCTCACCAAAAAGGTGCACTGTATGAATTTGACAAACACTACTCAGATAACTTTAAAACACTCAAAGGTGAAGCAAGTTTTAACAACTTAAATGACTTGAGTGGTGCAGTGAAAATTGCCTCTGCGTTTGGTGATGAGAACGCTGTATGTATCACTAAACATGGAAACCCTTGTGGATTTGCTATAAGAGATAATTTAGTAGATGCATATACTGAAGCGTTGAAGTGTGACCCTGTCTCTGCGTTTGGCGGAGTGGTTGCAGTAAACGGTGTTGTAACGAAAGAGCTGGCTGAAAAAATGAATGAGATCTTTTTAGAGGTTATTATCGCTGGTCGCATAACCCCTGAAGCACAAGAGGTTTTTGCTGCTAAAAAACGTATCAAACTTTTTGAAATGGGTAGTGACAAGTTAGTGTTGGCAAATGATAAAAAAGATTTTAAACACATTGACGGCGGATTTGTTTTCCAAGATGCAGATAAAGTGAAAGATGATGAAGTAAAAAATGCGAAACTTGTTTCTAAAAATGCAGCAACTCCAGAAGAGATGAAAGATTTGGAGATCGCTTATAAAGTAGCAAGTCTTACAAAATCCAACTGTGTTGTATATGTGAAAAATGCTGCAATGGTTGCAGTCGGTATGGGTATGACAAGCCGTGTTGATGCTGCTCAGTGTGCGCTCAAAAAAGCAAAAGAGATGGGACTTGATGTAACTGGAGCAGCACTTGCGAGTGAAGCTTTCTTCCCATTTCGTGACTCTATCGATGCAGCTGCAGCTGCGGGTGTGAAAAATGTCATAGAACCGGGTGGTTCGATCCGTGATGAAGAGATTATTGAAGCTGCCAATGAGTTTGGTATGAGTCTTTATTTCTCTGAGATTCGTCACTTCTTACATTAAAAGCAACTTTATACTCTTCCAATCAAGGTTTTTACACCTTGATTGACATCCACTCAACTTATATGATATAATTCACTTAAATAAAATAAATATTATATTATATAGGATGTGAACATGAGTAAATCATTATACGACACGCTTGAAGTATCTTCAAACGCAAGCGAAACAGAAATAAAAAAAGCATATAGAAAATTAGCACGTAAATATCACCCTGATGTTAATAAAGATAAAGATGCAGAAGAAAAATTCAAAGAGATCAATGCTGCATATGAGATACTGAGCGATAAAGAGAAAAAAGCGCAGTATGATCAGTATGGCGACAGTATGTTTGGTGGTCAAAATTTCCATGACTTTTCAAAAAACACGGGTGGACAAGCTGACTTGGATGAAATTTTAAGACAAATGTTCTCCGGTGGAGGTGGTTTTGGCGGCTTTAGCGGAGCATCAGGATTTAGTTCAAGTGGTTTTGGCGGTGCACGACAGCAGTACCAAGAACCAAATTTGGATATAGAGTCAAGTGTCACGATTCCTTTTAGTACGGCAATACTGGGAGGTTCTCACTCTGTTTCTATCAATGGTGAACGTTTTGACATTAAAATTCCAGCCGGTGTAAAAAGCGGTGAGAAAATGAGAGTCAAAGGTAAAGGGCATGCCCAAGGTGGACGTGCGGGAGACCTATTCTTAAAAATTACAGTAGCTCCAAGTCCAGAGTATGAGAGAGAGGGCGATGATTTGGTTAAAACCATAGATGTACCTCTCTATGCTGCACTTTTTGGTGAAAAAGTTTCTGTTCAAACACTAGAGAAAGAGATAAAACTTAAAATTCCAAAAAATACGAAAAACGGACAAAGATTTCGTGTCAAAGGAATGGGTGCAATGAATCGCAAAACAAAAACAAGAGGTGATTTGTATCTAAAAGCAAATATTATCTTGCCAAATGTGGATGAATTAGATGCAGATTTAGTTGAAATAATGAAAGAAAAATTACCTAAAACTCTGTAGGAGGGTAGCAATATGCATACATATGATGAACCGGTTTATCTTATTAGTATCGTTTCTAAAATTTTGGATATTCATCCTCAAACATTACGTCAATACGAGAGAGAGAACCTTATTACCCCTTCACGTTCAGATGGGCGCATCAGACTCTACTCTCAACGAGATATCGACAGAATTAAACTTATACTGCGTTTAACAAGAGAGCTTGGTGTAAACTTGGCTGGTGTAGATATTATTTTAAATCTAAAAGAGACTATTGATTCTATGGAACGTGAAATTGCAGAGTTACGTCACGATGTGCAAGTGGCTAAAAATGCTCACTCTGTTGCTCCTGAGAAGTCATTGGTCGCCAAACGCAGTCTCTATGAGATGGTTATTTTTAAAGATTAAAAGATTTTACTCTTTTAATCTTTCTATATTTGCTCCTATTTTTTGAAGCTTGCTCTCAAGTGCTTCATACCCTCTGTCAAGATGATAGATTCTATGGATATTTGTCTCATCCGTAGCTACAAGTGCTGCCAAAACAAGTGCACTTGATGCTCTTAAGTCAGTCGCCATAACATCAGTTCCACTCAGTTCTGTTTTTCCATTGACTGTAGCAGTATGTCCGTTGAGTGTTATATCTGCTCCCATACGTTGGAGTTCACTGACATGCATAAATCTGTTTTCAAAAAGTTTTTCTTCAATTATTGAGACACCCTCAGCCTGTGTTGCAAGTGCTAAAAATTGTGCCTGCATATCGGTTGGGAAAGCAGGGTACTCTTGAGTAATGATTTTCACAGGTTTTATTCTCTGTGCCGGATGGATAGTAATAGTATCATTTGTGATAGTGAAACTGCTTCCCATCTCCTCAAGTTTTGAGAGTACTGCGCCGAGATGTTTTGGTTCAACATTTGTCAGTGTGAGCTCATTTTTTGTAATGGCACCTGCACAAAGGTAGGTTCCCGCTTCAATTCTATCTGGAATAACGTCAAAATCTTTTATATCAAGTAGTGTACCATCACTTCCGTGTATCTCTAAAATTGCAGTTCCGATACCTTTGATAAGAATACCGCTTTTTGCAAGTATCTCACAGAGTTGTACGACCTCCGGTTCTCTTGCTGCGTTTGTAATGGTTGTTACACCTTTTGCCAAAGCTGCAGCCATAATGATGTTTGCAGTTCCTGTTACTGTTATTTTATCGAAGATAATCTCACAACCATGTAGACCGTTTGGCGTTGTAGCTTGAATATATCCTGCTTTGATGTCTATATGTGCACCCATCTGTTCAAGTGCTTTGAGATGTAGATCGATTGGCCTCTGTCCTATTGCACAACCACCTGGCAAGGAGACTTCACAGTGACCAAAACGGGCAAGGATAGGACCTAAAACCAAGATAGAGGCACGCATTGTTTTTACAATGTCGTATGTTGCTTTTGTCTCGTTGATAGTAGACGTGTCAACTCTCACAGATTTATGTGAAAAGTCGCAATCAGCACCAAGTTTTGACAGTAGTTTTAAAAGTGTTTTTATATCTACCACATCAGGTAGGTTGCTGATCGTAAGGGGATGCTTAGCAAGAATCGTCATTGCTATAAGTGGAAGAGAGGCATTTTTTGCACCTGAAATCTCTACCTTACCTTGAAGTGTTTTTGTTGCGTGTATTTTTAGATAATCCATAAGTCTCTTTATAATTGTAAAGTAATTTCAAATTATACCTAATTTTGATATACTTTTATTAAAGGAAGTGGTATGAGTTCAGCCCTTGACAGGTTAAAAAATTTAACAAATAAGATATCAGGTTATGAGACTGCAAGAAAAGAGAATCTCAGACGTTTGAAAAAGCTTTTTGAAGAGTTGGATATTGTACAAAAAGTGGATGTGTTTGAGGATATATTTGACTTTAAAGCTATTAATCTTTCAGGTGCATCATTACAAAAAGAGGACTTGGGTGAGATAAAAAAAGGAAAATATCTACAAATTCTGGCGATAAGCTATGATAAAGAGGCTGTGAAAAAGAGTAAAAATATCTCACTTGGCTATTTTGGCAGGGCAGAAAATGTTGATGTCGACTTTAAGAACAGTGTTGTTGAATTTGTTATACGTTATAGGTTTGAGAAGAGTTTTATAACTCTTGAGCATTATAATGAAATGCTTGGTGAATTTGGAAAAGAGGGTGCGTAGATTTTACTTCTATTTATGGTTAAAATGGGCGCTATATGTAACTTTTTCGAGTCTTGTATTTGCAGTGCTGGTTGCTGCGTTTAGTACGCTTTTTATCTACTGTAATCAAGGGTGCGTCACTCTTACTCCTAAAGTTTATATGGCACTTTTTAAAATTTTTCAATTTTGGTTTGCGCTTGCATGGAGTGTGACACTTTTACTCTCTCTATTTTTGAGTTTGAAGCATATCTTTAACCGTTGTTATGCCCATTTTCAGCTTATTTTATTTACGTGCCCAGATGAGAATAAACAGCGTGAAAAAATAGAGAAGATAGGATATGGTGACTTGGTTAAAGTATGGAGAAAATGGTTTATGCTCCTTATCTGGCTTGTAGGCGCACAGATGGTGATAGCTTTTATCTTTATGAAACTGTTTGGTAGTTCACTGTCTCTTTTTGAATGGTTCAATATCTATCTGTTATATCTTTTTGTCCTTATTGGCGGATATTTTTCTTTTATTATTTTGAGTGCAAAATGTAAAAAAGTAAAAGTAGTAAAATGTTGATGTTTTTAGATTTGCAAACAACAGGTGTAGAAGTCTCAGATGTAATTTGTGCTATTGCTCTGCTTTATGATGACAAGTTGGATGCAGAGCTTATCAATGAAGGCAAAAAGATACCGCCTATTGCATCAAGTGTGCATAATGTAACGAATGAGATGATAGAGAATGCTGCTGCGTTTAAGAAGAGCGATATTTATGAGTTTTTAGTCAAACACAATACAAAAGAGAGTGTATTAGTGACACATAATGCTAATTTTCATCTTCAAATGCTCTCCTCTCACGGTTTGGACTGGCATGGTGATATTGTAGATACTATGCGTGTCTGTAAACATCTTATGCCAGAGTGTGAACTTTTTTCCTTGCCATTTTTGCGATATGAGTTGAAACTCTATAAACAGGAGAAGAGTCTTAAAGAGAAGTATGGCATTAAATGTGCTTTGTTTGCCCATGATACTAAAAGTGATGTTATGATTACAAAATTACTTTTTGAAGTTTTAAGTGAGATGACAACACTAAAGAATATGGAAGAGTTGAGTTTTAAAAAAGTGCTTTTAGATAAACTCCCTTTTGGAAAATATCAGGGTAGGTATATTGAAGAGATTTTGGAACTAGACAGAAATTATCTACAGTGGATGTTACAATTAACTGAACTGGATGAAGATTTAAAATACTCTTTAGAGTATTATTTATAAGGATAGAGATGAAAGTAGCTGTTGCATGCCACTCACCGCTTTTGCAAAAATCATTAGAGATTTTTTTAAATAAATATTTGAGTTCATCAAAAAAGAGCGATATTGTCATAAGAGATGAAGAGTGTCTCGACGATGCAAAATGTTTTTATATTGCAAGTAATGAAAAAGCAGATTTGATGAAACCTTTTTCAAAAGCACAGTTGGTTTTGGCGCTTGAAAAGAAGTATAATGAACTTTATCCACGAACCGTGAGTGGATCAAACGCAGTGCATAAAAACAATAATGTAGAAGCACTTGACTTTAAAATTTTAGAAAAACGTATAGAGTATCTTACAAAAGAGTACCAAGAAAATATCCTACGGGCAGTGAAAGCATTTTATGAAAAATAGACAACTTACAAAAAAAATAATCGCAGGCAAGTTCAAGGGCAAAACACTTAACCTTCCCTCTAAAACAACAACAAGAAGCTCAAAAACAATAGTTTTGGAATCTTTTTTCAATACTTTACAGTTTGAGATAGTCGATGCTAATTTTGTCGAGGTTTTTTCAGGAAGCGGCTCTATCGGTCTTGAAGCGCTGAGTCGTGGAGCTAAAAAGATATACTTTATGGAAAAAGAGAGAGATGCCCTTAAAACTCTTAAGTCAAATATCGCAAAAACGGATCCAAATGCTTGTGAAGTCTTTGGCGGAGACAGTTTTGTAAATATAAACGCAGTAGTGGCAGCTTTGAAAAAACAGAATGAAGATGCTTATTTTTATATTGACCCACCTTTTAGTATACGCGAAGGGATGGAGGATATTTATGATAAGACACTGCGTTTGATAGAAAACTTACCGCAAAAAAGTGTGAAGATGATTATTGTCGAACATATGAGCGGATTAGAGATTCCTCATATGATAGGCAGCTACAAACAGCAAAAATCTAAAAAATTTGGTAATACCACACTTACTTATTTCAATATGGAATAATTATTGCTAAATCTTTATTACAATTAAGGATTTATGCATGAAATATATACTGTTGTTTTTACTTTTCTACTCATCATTAAACGCAACAAAGATTGCTGATATATCAAGTATTCTCGGAGTACGCGAAAATCAGATCATCGGTTATTCTCTTGTTGTTGGTTTGAAAAAAACAGGTGATGGAACTACATCAAAGTTTACTCTTCAATCTATTTCAAATATGTTAAAAGCTATGAATATTGATATGAACCCCATAGATATCAAATCAAAAAATGTAGCCGCAGTTGTGGTAACAGCAAGAATGAAGCCTTTCGCTCGTCAAGGAGATAAGTTTGATGTTATTGTATCGTCTATAGGTGATGCAAAATCACTAGAGGGCGGAACACTTCTTATGACGCCGCTCAAAGGGGTGGATGGTAAGATTTATGCACTTGCTCAAGGTTCTCTCAGTATTGGTGGGCGCAATGAAAGAGGTGCAGGAAGTGAGTCTCATCCTACAAGTGGTGTGGTTTACAGTGGCGGTATTATTGAACGTGAAATTAACAGTAATATTTTTAATCAGCAATATGCGACTCTCTCTTTAAAAGAGTCGGGTTTTAAAAATGCAGTCTCAGTACAAAAGGCCATAAACAAGTTTTATGCAACACAGGTGGCTGTAGCGATGGATTCAAGAAGTATTAAACTCAAGTGTCCTAAAAATCGTTCAATGATTGAGTTTTTAGCAGAGGTTCAAGAGATAGATATGAACTACCAGCCAAAGAACAAAATAATTATAAATGAGAGAACTGGCACTATTGTTGCTGGTGTAAACATAGAACTAAAACCTATCATTTTGACACATGGTGATATTACGATTAAGATAGTTGAAGATAAGACCGTACCGACCCCTGAGGGTTCAATGAAAGTAGACAATAATCTTGTTATTGGGCTGAATCAAAACGAGATATATACAAAAGACGGAACAACTACTGTTGCAAATCTTGTACGCTCTTTGGACAAGTTAGGTGCTACTCCTAAGGATATAATATCTATACTTGAAGCAATGAAAAGTGCAGGAAGTATTTCTGCTGATTTAGAGGTGATATAATGAGTTATGGTATGAATGCTGTGGCAATGAAAGCACAGATGGCAACACAAAGCAGTAATGTTCCCAAAATAGATGCGCAAGCAGAAGATAAAGAACTTAAAAAACAGACAGATGCTTTTGAATCTGTACTGATTAAAATGTTGATGGATAATGCCATGAAAGATGAGAAAAATATTTTTTCATCTCAAAATGATCCCGGAGATAAAATCTACAAATCTATGTATAGGGATGAGCTCTCAAAAGCGAGTGCTGGTAGTTTTGGATTTTCACAAATGCTGTATGATTATTTATCAAGAAAGAACTCCTGATTTAACTTAAGAAAATTATTTATTTGCCGATATGAAGCTATATAAATAAGGTTTGTGAAAAGCGAACTTATAAGGAAAGATTATGATTTCGAATTTAAATAATTCAGCGGTGAAGTTAGCGTATGTAAATGCAACAAAAGCTTCTCAGCAAAAAGAGAGCGCAGGTGGGACTACCACTGCACAAAATGGCAGTGATAAGATAGAAAAACTCAAAGAGGCTATCGCTTCTGGTGAATATAAAGTGGACTTGCCTGCTTTGGCAAATAAAATGGCTGACGAGTTGCTTTAAAGATTAAAGAACGGGGGTGTACAATGTTGACACATCATTTAAAAAATACTTTAATAGATTTAGAAGATTTAATTCTGATGACAGAATCAGATATAAAAGATATAAAAATTGCGCAGCATGACCCTCAGTTTGAAAGACTTTCAATTAAAGAAGAGAAGATTAAAAGTTTTGAAGCAAAAAAAGCAATGATAGACCATGAAATTTCATCTTTGATGAGTGCTCATCCTGACATTGAACTCCCTCAACTTTTAAACGAAGAACAGCATCAACTTTTAGAAGAGTTAAAATTCAAGCTCTCAAGACTGCGTGAGGTAAACAAAGAGTATGCGAAACTTGTAGTTATCGTCAGTAATTTATATAATACTTTTTTGGAAAGATTAGTACCTACAGAGATGCAAGGGTATAAAAAAGTTGCGAGCAAAGATGCCGCTATTTTAAAAGTACGAGCATAAAATGTCTACTATATTCAATACACTAAACATCGGTTATACTGGGTTAAACGCAGCACAGGTCGGGATAAATACAACGGGTCATAATATTGCAAATGCAGAGAATGAAGGATATACCAGGCAGCGTGTTGTTACTTCTGCAGCAACACCCATTTCTCTTAGACCAGGACAGGTTGGAAATGGTGTAGATATTCAAGACATTAAACGTGTTTTTGATAATTTTGTATTTGATAGGTACAATGGAGTCTCTTCTGATAAAGAGTATAGTGATTTTGAGAGACAGACACTTGAAGAGCTCTCAACATATTTTCCCGAGATTGATGGTGTAGGTGTAAAAGCTGATATGGCGGAATTTTATAATATGTGGCAGACTTTTGCGGATAATCCTGATAATGATGCGATTAAAGTAGCTTTAGCTAAACAAACAGAGACACTTTCAAAACATATTAAGCAAACACAAGATCAGGTCTTGACACTACAGCAGCAAATGAATGATCAGTTGGCAGTGAATATTAACCAAGTAAATGATTTGGCAAAACAGCTCGCAGAGATAAATATCTCTATAGATAATGCGGAAAATGGAAGTGACTACAGTGCAAATGATTTGCGGGACAAACGTAATGTTTTGGAGAGAAGTCTCTCTAGACTTATAGGTGCAGAGGTAAATCAGGGACAATTAGAGGCAAATATCCAAATAGATAGTAACTCAAATACGAGAACGGGGAGCTATACGCTTAGCGTGAATGGTTTTAATATTGTAGACGGTAACACTTTTCATCCACTGCGTTTAGATAATGAAGATAATCAGTTCGGTTTTTATGATGTGTCATATGAGCGGCAAGATGGTACTTTAATTCCTATGAATGAAGAGATTCAGGGCGGAAAAATTGGTGCAATATTGGATCTGCGCGGTGGAGCACTTGATACTACGAGCGGTATGCCCGTTGATGGTGTTATTCAAAATACAGTAACAGATTTGGATGCATTTGCCAAAGGTTTAATAGAATCAACCAATAATCTTTATGCACAGAGTGCTTCAGTGAGAAAAGAGTCCAATATCATTGAACTTGATGCTTCAAACTCACTAGTCAGTTCTGAAATTGGGATAAAAGAGGGCTCTTTTGAAGTTGTTATATATGATATTGATGGAAATGCAGTTGCAAGCAGAACAATAAATATTGACTCGGCTACATCAATGTCCAATGGAAGTAATTCTATTAAAGCACAAATAGAAGCAAATAAAGATGATAACGGAGATTCAAATGCAACGAATGATGTCGATGACTATCTTTTATTTAATTATGCTCCATCTGCTACGGGTGAACAAAAGTTAGAATTTTTTATCACTCCTCAGTCGATGGCAAAAGGGTATAGCTTCTCAATTAAAGATAATTTTACAGATAACTCTTTCAATTCAGGAACGAACTTTGCAGGTGCTTTAGGTCTTGGCAGGTATTTTGACGGAAAAAATGCTCGAGATATTCAATTGACAGATACTCTGCAAGATAATCCAACCTTTATTCATGCTGGATACTCCTCAAGTGCAGGTGATAATCGTTTAGCACTTAATATGGTACAACAGCAGTTTGAAAAATATGATTTTGAGGTAGGTTCTGATACTTATAATGCGACACTATATGGTATGTTTGATATAACAAGCACATATGTCGGTATCTCTACAAACTCTGCTATAACTAGAAATGACACGGTCACTACACAGTTTAATGCAACAGAGCTGGAATATAATTCCGTATCTAAAGTAAGTATTGATGAAGAGATGACAAATTTGATAAAATACCAGACATCATATGGTGCAGCGGCAAAAGTTATTACAACAGTTGATCAGATGATGCAAACTCTCTTAGGTATTAAACAGTAAGCTATGCCTGTTTTCAGCATTGCTTTGTTACTTTTTCTTTTTTGTTTCTCTTTTTTTGGCTCCTATTTTTATGGGTTGAATGCTTATGCGCTGGATGCTCACTCCATACTTCTTTCCCCTTCAGTAGAACATCTTTTAGGAACAGACAGACTTGGCAGAGATATCTTAGCCCGTTTGATTGAAGGCGGAAAGGTTTCTTTAATTATCGGTGTTGGAAGTGCTTTTATAGCCTCTTTCATAGGACTTATATATGGCTCTTTAGCAGGATATTTACGAGGAAGTTTTGATAAAGTATTTGTTGTAAGTGTTGATCTGTTTTTGACCTTTCCTACTTTCTTTTTACTTTTGGCTCTTGTGAGTTATGTAAATGCATCTGTTCTTGTTCTGATTGTTATTATATCTGTAACGGGATGGATGACAACAGCACGGCTTATCCGCTCTGAGAGTTTTAAAATAACTTCGCAACCCTATATTAAAATATTAAATATTGCAAAGGTCAATAAATTTAAAATATTGATGAAGTATTATGCTCCGATATTGGCACCAATCTATTTTGTGAGTTTCACTTTTGGAGTGGGCGGGGCAATTCTGGCAGAGTCTTCTCTTAGTTTTTTGGGATTAGGAATAGTGGCTCCACAGATGAGCTGGGGTACAATACTCAGTGGTGGAAAAGATGTTGTTGATATTGCTTGGTGGGTCAGTTTTTTTCCGGGTCTTATGATATTTTTGGTAACGTTTTCACTTATAAATATTTCCAATTATCTTCAAACACTAACAAATCAAAAAGAGATACAAGGGTAAATATATGAAAGATATACGACTAGGATATTATGTTATAACAGTAGCAGCTATTGTGATAGTCCTTGCCGGTATTAAAAGTGCATCAGCTATTATCGTTCCTTTCTTGTTCTCTTTGTTTATTGCGATTATTCTTTCTCCTTCATACGGTTTTTTGCAAAAAAAAGGTCTGCCCTCTGGAGTCGCACTAGTTGTGGTGATCTTCTCTTTTATGATTTTTTTAGCTGCAATAGCGACTTTGATAGGAAACTCCTTACAAAGTTTCAGTGCAAATATAGACAACTATACACAACAGCTCAGTGCCTATTATATTTCACTAGCACAAATTACACAAAATTTAGGGATAGATATGCCTGCTGAAGAGTTCTCTAATTTTGTAAATCCTAAGCAGATTATGATTTTTGTAAGTTCTATGCTCAAAGGTATGGGATCCGTCTTTACAAATGGTTTTGTGATTTTGCTTACAGTTGTTTTTATGCTGCTAGAGACGAAAAGTTTTAATCATAAAATAGATATGCTGGACAATAACAAGGAGACAAAAGAACATATACAAAAAATAGTCACAAAGATAAAAGAGTATATGACTTTAAAAGCTATTATTTCTCTTTTTACGGGCTTAATTGTTTGGATAGCTCTTTTTATAATAGGAACTGATTATGCATTTTTGTGGGCAGTTTTGGCATTTTTATTGAACTTTATTCCAAATATCGGTTCAATGATTGCAGCTATACCTGCAGTTCTCATTACTTTGGTGCAATTAGGATCTGCCTCAGCACTTTTAGTGGGTGGTTTATATATAGCTATCAATATGATTATCGGTTCTGTTATTGAGCCTAGAGTGATGGGTAAAGGACTGGGACTCTCTACCCTTGTTGTTTTTTTATCACTTCTTTTTTGGGGTTGGCTTCTGGGAATGGTGGGTATGCTTTTATCCATACCGCTTACCATTATCATAAAGATAATTTTATATGAAAACAAGAATACACGATGGGTCTCCATTTTACTGGATTCTGCTAATAGTTTAGAAACTAAAGTAAAATAAAGAGCAAAGTTGATATACTCACTCCATGATTTTAATGATAGATAATTATGATAGTTTTACATACAATATTGTCCAGTACTGCAGAGAATTGGGTGCTGATTTAAAAATAATTCGAAATGATGAGATGAGTCTAAAAGAGATTGAAGCATTAGGACCTGAGAAGATTATCATATCACCTGGTCCTGCTTCACCTGACGAAGCAGGAATTACACTTGATGTGATTCGCTACTTTAAAGATAAAGTGCCTATTTTAGGAATTTGTCTTGGTCATCAGAGTATCGCACAGGTTTTTGGCGGAGATGTCGTACGTGCAAAAAATATGATGCATGGTAAAACATCTCTAATGAAGCAAACACAGCCGTGTGCAATTTTTAAAGATATTCCCACTACTTTTATAGCGACACGTTATCACTCTCTTATTGTTGATAAAAAAACTTTACCTGAAGTAATAGAACCTACTGCGTTTAGTAGTGATGATGATGAAATTATGGCTCTAAAAATCAAAGATAAAGAGATTTATGGTGTACAGTTTCATCCTGAATCTATTATGAGTGAATATGGCCATGAAATGATAGGTAATTTTCTAAAATTATGAACTCAAAACTCATCTTTTTCTTAATTTTAGGATTAGATGCACTTATTTTACTGTTTGAAACATCCCATCTCTCCATCTCTTACAATGAAGCATTGCTTTTGTATGGGGATAAATCGCTTCTTCAACAGCTTAGTTACTTTTTTATAAATATTTTTGGACAAAATGATATAGCACTGCGTTTAGGGATGATTCTACTTCATTTGGGCAGTGTTGTTTTACTTTACTTAATTTCTAAAAAATACCTGAAATCCGAAAGAAACAGGCTTTGGTTAGTCCTGATATTTGTCTTATTACCGGGTGTAATTAGTGCTGCTTTGGTTGTTAATCATGCTGGCGTGATTATTTTTGGACTTTTGTTATATATCTATTTGAGTAGTAAAATAATAGATGAAAGATACATTTTTTTACTCCTATTTGTATATGCACTGCTGGATTCAGGTTTTTCCTATCTTTTTTTAGGGCTTGGAGTGTATTATTATTTTGCAAAAAACAGATGGATGTTTCTTTCTAATTTGGGACTCTATATTCTTTCGATCAGCCTCTATAATATAAAAATACACGGCTCTCCAAGTGGACATTTTTTGGATATTCTTGGCTTGTACAGTGCAATTTTTACACCGATAATTTTTATATATATTTTTTATGTACTCTATAAACGATACCTAACACATAAAATCGATAAGCTTTGGTATATTTCAACCACAGCCTTAATCATATCTTTGATACTTTCATTTAGACAAAGAATAGATATAGAAGTATTTGCTCCGTACCTAATAGTCTCTTTGCCTTTAGTTGCACAAAGTTTTTCCTCATCCTACAGAGTACGTGTCAAAGAGTTTCGTAAAAAATATAAATTTATTTTTATTATTTCTCTTATGTTTTTGCTTTTCAACGCATTTGTTGTGTTTTTTAACCAAGAGCTTTACCGTTTCATAGATAATCCAAAGAAGCATTTTGCATATGATATGCATGTGGCAAAAGAGTTGGCAAATTATTTAAAAGCAAATGATATTAGGTGTGTAAAAACAGATTATAAAATGCAATTAAGATTGAAATTTTACGGTATAGATGAGTGTAATAGTATAATTTTAAAAGAGTTGTCTTTAGATAAGATAAAAACTGCAAATGTAACTATAAGTTACAGTAATCAACCGGTATATAGAGCTTATGTTACAAAAATAAACAATAGATAAACCAATTTAATATCAAATATAAACAAAAGATATTTATTAAAAAGTTTATGCTACAATGCTCCTCAAATATCAAAATAGGGAGTTTCTATGGCTCAAAAAGCGATACGTGAATACGACGGTAAAGCACTTTTTTCTAAACAGTGGGAAAAATATTTTAGTGGATTCCATTATGGGTTCAAATCTGTTCTTGTAACTAGTGGAGCAGAACTTTTAGCGAAAGCTGAAGAACATGGTTTCGAGTGGCTAAAACAAGAGCCATTGGTTGCTAAGCCAGATATGTTGTTTGGTAAGCGTGGTAAAAATGATTTAGTATTGTTTAAAACAAACAAACCTGGTGATGTGACTTTAGCAGATGCAGCAAAATGGATTGATGAAAAAATGTCACATGAAACTACACTTCTTTCAGGGCAACACGGTACATTAACTCACTTTATTGTTGAGCCATTTACTCCGCACTCTCAAGAGCAAGAATACTATATTTCAGCTACATGTGTTGGTGAAGATGATGTTCTTTATTTGTCTGCTGAAGGTGGTATGGAAGTTGAAGAAGGTTGGGATGAAAAAGTAAATGAAGTAGTTATCCCGATAGATATGACTGATACTGAAATTGAACGTGAAATCAAAGCAAATATCCCTGCTGATATTCCTGAAGAAAACAGAGCAAACTTTGAAGCATTTGCATTTGCATTTTTCAAATTCTACAGAGACTTAAATTTTGCATACTTAGAGATCAATCCTATTGTTATGCTTGAAAATAACAACATGGCAATTCTTGACCTTGTTGCTCGTCTTGATGACACGGCTGGATTTATGATGAAAGATGTTTGGGGCGATATTGAGTATCCTACTGCGTTTGGAATGGAAGACCAGTCTCCTGAAGAAAAAGCGATCGCAGAAGCAGACAGTAAATCAGGTGCTTCACTGAAACTTACTATTTTAAATCCAATGGGTAGAGTATGGACTATGGTTGCAGGTGGTGGTGCCTCAGTTGTTTATGCAGATACTATTGCTGATTTTGCTGAAGCGACTGGCGGTTCAATCGCAGATTTAGCGAATTATGGTGAATACTCAGGTGGACCGACAACAGGTGAAACAAAATTCTATGCAGATACTATAATTGACTTAATGACTCGTCATAAAGATCCAAAAGGTCAAGATAAAATTTTAATTATTGGTGGAGCAATCGCTAACTTTACTGATGTTGCTAAAACTTTTACAGGTATTATCCAGTCTTTTGAAGAGAATGCTGACAAAATCAAAGAACATAATACTAAAATCTATGTTCGCCGTGGTGGACCAAACTATGAAAAAGGTTTAAAAGATATTAAAGAAGCTGCAGATAGATTAGGGCTTTACATTGAAGTGTACGGACCAGAAACACACGTTACTGACATCGTTAGAATGGCATTAGAGAAGTAAGGGGCTAAAATGGAAAAATTATATACTAGAGATACACAAGCGATTTTTTGGAACAATAACAAAACTGCAATCCAAAGAATGTTAGATTATGATTATACAATTAAAAGAGATACTCCTTCTGTTGCAGCTATAGTAGCTCCAACAAGTGGAAATAAATTTGAGAAGTTCTTTTGGGGACCGGATGAGATTATGATTCCTCTTTACAAAAGTACTGCAGATGCAAAAAAAGAGCATGCAAACGCAGATGTTCTTTTAAACTTTGCTTCTTTTAGAACTGCATATGATGTAACAATGGAAGCTATTGAACTTGGTGGATTCAAATCTATCATGGTTACTGCTGAAGGTATCCCTGAAAGACTTGCTAGAAAAATGAACAATAGTGCGCGTAAAGCTGGTGTTATTGTAATTGGACCAGCTACTGTTGGTGCTATTGCTCCGGGTGCATTTAAAATTGCGAATATTGGTGGAACAATTGAGAACATTGTACGTTCAAAATTACACCGTGCAGGTTCATGTGGACTTGTAACTCGTTCAGGTGGTCTTTTTAATGAACTTTCAAACATTATTGCAATCAATGCAGATGGTATTGCAGAAGGTGTTGCAATCGGTGGAGATAGATTCGTAGGATCGGTTTTCATTGACAATATGCTTAGAATGGAAAAAAATCCAGATGTAAAATATATGGTACTTTTAGGTGAAGTTGGTGGTACTGAAGAGTATAAAGTAATCGAAGCTATTAAAAATGGTCAAATTACTAAGCCGGTTATCGCATGGTGTATCGGTACAATTGCTAAACATTTCAGTTCAGGCGTACAATTCGGTCACGCAGGTGCAAGTGCAAATGCTGATGCTGAAACAGCAGCTGCGAAAAACAAAGCAATGGCAGAGGCTGGGATCTATGTTCCGGAATCTTTCAATGATCTACCGGCTACAATTAATAAAGTATATACAGAATTAAAAGAAAAAGGTGTAATCGGAGAAATTCCAGAGCCTGATATGAATGTAGTTCCTAAAGTACGTCGTCCAAAACAATTTATCTGTACAATTTCAGATGATAGAGGTGATGAAGCAACATATGCAGGATTCCCAATCTCTTCAGTAGCTACTCCAGATACAGGTAAAGGCATCGGTGATGTTATTTCTCTTTTATGGTTCAAAAAACAGTATCCAAAATGGGCTACAGAGTTCATCGAAACTGTAATTAAAACTGTTGCTGATCATGGCCCGGCAGTATCAGGCGCACATAATGCCAAAGTTACAGCACGTGCAGGTAAATCAGTTGTTGAATCACTTGTTACTGGCCTCTTAACTATTGGTCCACGTTTTGGTGGTGCTATTGATGGTGCAGCAGAACATTTTAAATATGCTGATGATAATAACTTGACACCAGCAGAATTTTTAGGACATATGAAAAAAGCCGGTATCCCAATTCCAGGTATTGGACACCGTATTAAATCTCTTAAAAATCCAGATTTACGTGTTGAAGGTCTGAAAAAATTTGCAAAAGAGTATTTTCCAGCAACACCTCTTCTAGACTATGCGTTAACTGTCGAGCAATTAACAACATCTAAAAAAGAGAATTTAATTCTTAATGTTGATGGTACAATCGGGATTTTGATGGTTGATATGTGGAGAGCATTAGGTTATTCTGAAGATGAGATTAATGAATTTATCTCTTCAGGTACATTGAATGCATTCTTTATAGTTGGTCGTTCTATTGGTTTCATTGGTCATGTACTTGATGAAAAACGTCTTGCTATGCCAATGTACAGACACCCAATGGATGATATCCTTTACGATGTTCAAAAAGCAGAAAAAATCTAATTTTGTTTTTTAGTAGCTAGAGTTATCTCTAGTTGCTAAACCTTCTTCTTTTTCAGTTTTCTTCCCCTTTTATATTTATAACTTTTACGATATACTTAAAGTATGAAAAAAGCATTTACATTACTTGAATTAGTTTTTGTTATTATGGTTGTTGGTGTTTTGTCGGCAATCCTTATTCCTAAAACAGAACGTAATCCTTTAGAAGAAGCTACTGTGCAGCTCTTATCTGATATACGATATACGCAGCATTTAGCAATAATAGATGATAAGTTTGATGCTCAAGATAATGATTGGTTCCAAAGAAGATGGCAGATTTTATTTGGGAAAAATGTTGCTTCAAATAGTAAATGGGCATATACTATTTTTTCTGATACTTCTGGTCATGCTACAGGTGATGCTAATGAACTTGAAATAGCAATAAACCCTATGAACCCTAATCAACGCATGACAGGAGGATATACCGGTGCTAAAGTATTAGATTACAGTGATGAAGATTTTGTGGGTATGAAAAAACTTAATTTAGGTACGAGTTATGGGATAGACGATATAGTATTCTCATGCGGACAGAGAATTGCTTTTGATCATATTGGAAGACCAATGCGTGGTGATCAAAGTACAATGACAGGCTCTTACCATGCTGCTAAAGAGAGACTTCTTAAAGAAGATTGTACAATTACATTAAAAAAAGATAGCAAAACGACAATTATTACAATAAAGCCTGAAACTGGTTATGTAAGTGTAACTTTTTAAATTCCCCCCAACTTCCCCCAAACATTAAGCTATTTCTAAGCAACTTCCTCCTATAATTCCCATCCACAAACGGAGAGACTTAGAGTTTAAGCCTCGAGATTAGAGATAATCGAAAGTTTGAGATCATTGAAAACTAAGCAAGTAAGAGACTGGATTTAACGAACTAGTTATCTTATTTAGAAATAACTAATATAACAACAACCGTCTATTCTATTTGTAATCTAGCTAAGCAATTAGTTAGTTTCCCTATAGTAATAGATAACTATATTCATTAGAGGTTTAAGCACTTCTAATGTCTTAACAAAGCCAATGATTTTTAAATCTTGGGCAAAGATCAGTAATTCATATTATGATCTTTCTATAATAACAATTATGGAGAGTTTGATCCTGGCTCAGAATGAACGCTGGCGGCGTGCTTAACACATGCAAGTCGAACGGTAACAGAAGGAGCTTGCTCCTTGCTGACGAGTGGCGCACGGGTGAGTAATATATAGATAATGTGCCTCGCAGACCGGGATAGCCATTGGAAACGATGATTAATACTGGATACTCCTTCTTATCATAAGATAAGTCGGGAAACGGATTCTGCTGCGAGATCGGTCTATATCCCATCAGTTAGTTGGTAAGGTAACGGCTTACCAAGGCAATGACGGGTAGCGGGTTTGAGAGGATGATCCGCCACACTGGTACTGAGACACGGACCAGACTCCTACGGGAGGCAGCAGTGAGGAATATTGCACAATGGGGGCAACCCTGATGCAGCAACGCCGCGT
>Ga0256836_1000570_pt1 | contig 18718 bp, 23 predicted proteins | sample 4561380metaG_FD_185974 | JGI IMG/M metagenome (GOLD analysis project Ga0256836, IMG submission 185974) | Hydrothermal vent microbial communities from Guaymas Basin, Mexico - 4561-380 | ecosystem: Environmental > Aquatic > Marine > Hydrothermal vents | place: Mexico: Guaymas Basin | collected...
TTGAAGTAGGCACAAAAAAGCAGTTGTGCCTCACGTGCCGGGTTAGGAATACCGGCAGATGCAAGCTGCTCTTTTGTATTTTGAAGTAACTCTTTTAGTCTATATCGGCGTCGCATCGACCGCGTACTCCACTCTCATCAATATAACCGACATCAACACCAAGCTCTTTTAGACGCTCAATGACCGGTGGATGTGTGTAGTGAAAGAAAATATAGAGCGGATGTGAAAGTGGAAAACTTTTATTCTCACTTACAAGCTTTTTAAGAGCATTTGCAAGCTCTATCGCTCCTGCTGGACCACCCAACTCACTTCCCATCTTATCTGCTTCATACTCGTTATGGCGGCTGATAATTCCCATAATAGGCATCATAATAAAACTGATAACGGGCATAAAGAGCATCATAAGTATCATCACAACATAAGGTTCATTTGGCAGACCAAGTGAGAGATAGAGACTCTCAGGGAGGTTGCCAAAGAGTGCAAAAACACCAAAGAGCATAGCACCAACAAGAGCAATGTTTTTATAAACATCACCATGTGCAAAGTGTCCAAGTTCATGTCCAAGGACCGCTAAAAGCTCTTTTGTTGTGAGCTTATCTAAAAGTGTATCAAAAAGTACAACTCTTTTTGTCTTGCCAAGTCCACCGAAGTAAGCATTAAGACGAGAGTCACGCTTACTTGCATCACTTACAAAGACACCGCTGCTTACAAAACCTGTAGCATCCATAAGTCTTTGTATCTCCTCACGCAGATCTTCATCTTCGAGTGGTTTTACCTTGTCAAAGAACATCGCACGCACAGTTGGGTAGAGCATATTAATAGCAATAACTACGGCGAATACAAAAAGAAAACTCCACAGCCACCACAGCTCAAAACTTGTCATAATCTCATATATACCCCAGACAACCAAAGAACCAAAAAGTACCATCATAAGAAATGAGATAAACGTATCTTTGATCCACTGTGCTTTACTTGACTTGTTAAAGCCGAACTGCTCATCAATGACAAACTTCTCATAGTAAGAAAACGGCAAAGAGACAATATAGTTAATGACAACAAACCCCATCACAATAGCGATGTTTTTTAGCGCTTCATTATCCAAGGTATTAAACTGATGCTCTAAGGCTTTTATGCCAATACCAAGCCATGCGATAAAAAGCAGATAATCTACAAAAGTATTGACAATTGCAAGTTTCTCTTTTGCTACTGCATAGTTTCCTGCTTTTAAAAACTCACTCGCTATAAGTAAGACGGGAGTCTTACGTTTTACGATATTGATATACCCTATCTGCATCACGCTTGTATAGATTGAGATGGCGACATAGAGGGTATAGATACCGACAAAAGTCATTAACATATTTTATTTTCCTTTATTTTACTGGCATTGCAGTAGTACCAAACGGTATTGTGACAATCTTCTCTTTTACAGGAAGTGCCTCATCTTCTGCATTAAACACTTTTGAAGCTACCAAGTAGCCTGCTCCGATTAACAATCCAACTATTATAACAGTCCAAACTGTCTTTTTCTTTTCACCTTTTAACTCATTATAATCACTAATACTTTCTAAAGTTGGTTCCATACCATTCTCCTTAATATCTATTATTTCAAAGGATAGTACCAAAACTTACTAAAAATCGGAGTCACTATAAAGAGCTAGTTTGACGATTTAAGTCTATTTTTTGTTTTATTTTATCGTCAATTATTTAATATAATCTACCACTTTAGAAGCAGTTGTCACTTCTTTGATAAAGCTGACAACTTCCAAGTGTGCAGGATGTGTAGCATATGTCGCAAGATCCTCTTTTGAGTCAAATGTTGAGTAGAGTGAGAGATCCATCGCACGCTCTGAATCTGTAAAGTTAATACCGACTTCCATTGATTTTAGCCCGTCAATCTTCTCTACCAAAGCCTCTAACATTGCTTTTGTTTTTTCAATATTCGCTGCTTTATTTTCCTCTTTAAACGCAAACATAACGATATGCACTACCATAGATACACCTTTTTATAAATTTGAAACGATTTTAGCAAAGATTTGATTATTTTGAGGTAAGATAAGATATGAAAGATTTATACGGTTCAGGAATTCTGTTTTTTTATTTTTTTAAGTGGCCCTATGTCATAGGATTTCCATATCTCTACTATGTCCAAGGGATGCAGGACAACTATATACTCAATGCTTTGTGGGTATATTGTCTCTTTTTGATTTTTAAAGATTTTTATACTATGTACAAAGATATAAAAGCAAAAAAATCACACAAAGAGCACAAAGAAAAAGGCGAGTAGCTTTTAGAGTATCTCACTCCAAAAAAACTTCGCTATAAGAACTATGTAGAGTATCCCTACTATATTTAAAACTATCCCATAACGAATCATATCGCGCACATTTACCACACCGCTGCTCATCGCTATGGCATTTGGTGCTGTGGCAATGGGGAGCATAAAAGCATAGCTTGCACATACAGTTGCTATCATCATAAAAAGTGTTGTATTAATGCCTGCCTGCTCGGCTACAGAGTAGATAACAGGCAGCATGATGGAGATAAGTGCTGTGTTAGATGTTATCTCTGTTGTAAAGGTTATCATCACTGCAACACTTAAGATAAGAAAAAACGGTGCCATGTGTGTCATGGAGAGCAGATAAGAGGCAAGTTCATCTGCCAAATGCGTAGCAGAGAATGCTTTTGCAATGGAAAAACCTGCACCAAATAAAAACATAATGGCAAAGGGAATCTTTTTACTGTCGTCTGCCCAATCCAAGATATTAAACGGTGCTACAAAAAGCAGCAGCCCAAAACCAAGCAGTATGCCACTCTCACTAAGCCCCAGCCCATCCCAGTATGGTCGAATAGGTGCATTAACAAGCAGCAGTGCAATAAGCCCAAACATCAAATAGAGTACTTTTTTTTGCTCAAAGTTCAAAGCCTCTTTTTCTATTTTTGTCTCAATCTTCTCATTTTTAACACCAAGACTGAGCAACAGGCTCATAGAGACAAGCATAAAAAAGACAAGCGGTGCCACCATCCACATCCACTGAAAGAATGGAATAAGCTCCATATTATGCTCTTGCATAATCCCCAGTAAAATAAGGTTTGGCGGTGTTCCTATGGGTGTTAAAATTCCACCTATACTTGCTCCATAGGCAATAGCCAGAGCAAAACGCATCTTGAGCTTTGGATTTTCAGTTATAAAAATGGCGATGGTAATAAGCAGCAGTGTTGTTGTTGTATTTGAGAGTATTGAACTAAGCAGTGCTGATGTAAGCGCAAGAGAAAATATCATCCCCCTAGGTGTTGCCGGAAAAAAGGAGAGAATCTTATGCGATATAAAGAGATGCAGTCTGCTCTTCTCCACAGCAATAGCAAGTAAAAAACCACCTAAGAAGAGGTAGATAATGGGGTGTGAGTAGTTGATGGTCGTGGCTTTTGTAGAGAGGATTCCAAGAGCCGGAAACAAGATAATCGGCAGTAGTGATATAACCCCAAGATGCAGTGCTTCATTTGTCCAAAGTGTCACTAAAAATGCAAGAACACCAACAAGTCTGCTTTGTGACTCATCAAAAACCATAGTTCCTGCAAAGTAAAAAAATGTACCAATCCCAACAGCAAGTGCAATTTTAAATATTTGACTCTTTTGCTCTTGAGCACTCAAAAGAGACATCACTACTTCCCTAAAAGAGAGTGCAGTGCATCTTGAGGGCTCTTACCTTCAAGCATAGCATGAACTTCTCTTGCAATTGGAAGGTAGAGCTCCTCTTTTTGTGCTATATCATAGAGGGCATATGCAGTACCAATACCTTCAGCCACTTCACCGAGTTCTAAAAGTATCTCCTCTTGCGTGAGCCCTTTTGCAAGACCAAGTCCCACACGAAAGTTTCTACTCATGGTAGATGATGCAGTTAAAAAAAGATCTCCCGCACCACTGAGCCCTACAAAACTCTCTTCTTTGGCACCATAGTGCAGACCAAATCGCTGCATTTCAACAAGCCCACGTGAGATAAGTGCCGCAGCAGCATTGTTTCCGAGTTTAAGTCCCGAAGCAATACCTGCAGCAATGGCAATAACATTTTTATATGCACCTGCAACTTCTGCACCAATAACATCAGTTGAAGTATATGTTTTGATAAAAGATGGAAACAGAGCAGCAAACTCTTCTGCCAACTTCTGGTTATGTGAATTGATAACAAGTGCAGTCGGTAAGCCCTGCATCACTTCACTTGCAAAAGATGGCCCTGAGAGAAAAGCAATATTCTCATCTGGAATATGCTCTGCATATATCTCATTTAAAAATTTTCCACTGCTAGCTTCAATACCCTTTGAGGCTACAAGAACCTTCTGCCCTTTAAAAACAAAGTGCTCACGCAACCAAGCAGAGACCTGTTGTGCCGGAACAGTAACCACTAAATATTCACACTCAAGCGCCTCTGACATTGACACAAAATTCTCTATATCTCTTGGCTTTCTTGAAGAGATACAGACATCACTGTTTTGCTGTGAAAGTGCAAAAAAGAGTGCACTCCCCCACTTACCAGCTCCAATTACTCCAATCGACATATCGCTTACTCCCTATCTTTTCTTCAAACTCTTTTATATCTTTTTCATACCCAACAACTACCAATACATCACCCGGTTCTAAAATATGATGCTTAGCCTTGTTTGAGTAGATAAACTCACTTTTCATATCTTTTCGCATAACAGAGAGAACTATTATGCCATTATAACGAGTCCAGTCTATACTGTGAAGTTCTTCATCTTTAAAGTGACTATCTTCACTGATTTTTATCTGTGCGATTTTGAGCGCACTCTCTTCATATAAAATAGAGTGCAGTATCCTGTTTGATATTGGTTTTTCAAGCATATTTGCAATAATATCTGCTGTTGTCTCGACCAAAGGTATTACCTTATTTGCTCCAGCCATCTTAAGTTTGTTGGCACTCTCTTTGTTTGAAGCCAAAGCTATTATGGTCAACTCTTCAAAATTAGCTCGTAAAGAGATTGTCAAAAAGATATTTTCAGCCGTATCTTCCAAAACACAAAAAGCCATTGATTTGCTGACATCAACATCTTTTTTTATACTATCCCACTCATCACTCAGATCAAAACTCTCTATAAATTTCTTATCTTCTTCTTTAATCTTTTCAATATCGCGTGCATAAATTTTTATATTTTTATATTTATCTTTGACATTATTAAGTATCTCACGCGCATATTTGTTATAACCAAAAATCAGTGCAGTAGTTTTAGGCATTGTCCACCTTTGTATGAAGATACTTCTCAAATTCAAGAATAAAAACCTGATAGCCAATCACAAGAAGATAATCCCCTGCTTCTAAAAGCATATCGTCTAAAGGATTAAAATAAAAATGATCATCTTTCTCTTTATAGACACCAAGTAAAACAACTCGAAATTTTTTATTACCAAGATCTCCAACTGTTGGAAAATTCTCAACAATCCGCTCAGTCACCCCTAGCTCATCAATCTTCACATCTGCATTTTCACTTCGAAGTTCATGAATAACCTCAAAAGCGACCGGCTTACCTACAAGCTCTTTGGTAATAAGTCCTACAAGTTCTTGAGGATAGACTATTTTGTCAACACCGGTAAATTCCAGCTTTTTACGATTAACATCCTGCATTAACAATGCAAGAATAAAAACCTCTTTATCAATAGAGCGAATAGTAAGTGCCGAATAAACATTCTCTACATCATTCTCACGCAAACAAAGAATGGCTTTTACCTGTGTAGCCATATCAATATTCAACTTTTCGTAACTCTCAACCTTTCCAGGATCATAATTGAGTGCAGTAAAACCATCAGCCTTTGCAAGTTCAATTCTTTGCTCATCTTCATCCATTACAATAATATCATTTTCACTCAGTGCCAACTTACGTGCAAGCTCACGTGCTATACTCTCATACCCACAGATAAGATAAAACTTTTTGAGCTTTGAGACATTCTCTATCATCTTTATCTCACGAATCTCATCAAGTTTTTCAGTAAATGCCGATACAAAGAGTGATGTTGTAAATGCAAGAACAGCGATACCGGCTGTAATAACAAGCATTGCAACGAATCGTCCTTCATGGCTTACAGGTGTGATGTCGCCGTAACCAACGGTTGAGATGGTAACAATAGACCAGTAAACAGCTTCAAACAGTGTATTAATAGGAGAGGCAGGGTCATTTCCCTCCATAACATAGATAAGCACAGAAGATATAAAAATAACAATCGAAGCAAAAATACCCAGTGTTAAAAACTCAAACTTTTTTGTTCCTAAAACTGACGCAAGTGTCTGAAAACTCTTTGCATAACGAAAGAGTTTAAAGACTCGAAAAAGAATAAAGATACGAAGCAATCTGAGTTCATGGAAAAAAGGCAATATCGCCAATAGGTCGATAATTGCCTGTGGTGAAAGCATGTAGCGTAATTTGACACGTAAAATCTCTAAAAATGCTTTTTTTAAATTAACTTCACGATGCAAAAAAGAATCATGTTCTGCACGAGCAACAATGATCTTGCTAACACTGCTGTTAACCCAAAGACGAAGCATATACTCAATAAAAAAAACAAATGAGATAATATAATTGCTAAAGAAGAGAAGATAATCATTTACATGATGTTTTACTTCACGTATGAGCACGATTACACTTATAAAAATAAGTGTAATCATTAAAAAATCTACATATTTTTTGTACTTAAACTTATCATCTTCAAGGAGTCTGTAAAAAAAGTGTTTTTTACGTTGGTATGATTTTGAAGTATCAAGATAGTATGCAAAATCAAGTATCCAACGCTTTAACATAAAACTCTATCCTAGTTTGGCTTTTAAAATTTCATTAACAACTTGAGGATTTGCACTTCCTTTGGAAGCTTTCATCACTTGACCGACAAAGAAACCAAAGAGTTTCTCTTTTCCGCCTTTATACTGTTCTACTTTATCTTGGTTTGCGTTGATTATTTCATCACACATCGCTTCAATAGCACCCGTATCAGTCACTTGTTTAAGTCCAAGAGTATCGATGGCATCATCAACGCTTACTGCTTCATTTTCCATTAGATAATCAAGTACCTCTTTAGCAGCTTTTCCAGATATTGTCTTATCATCAATACGTTTTACCAAGAATCCCAATTTATTTGCATCTACCGGAGAGTTTGTTATATTCATATCACCTTTGAGACGTGCTAAAAGTTCAACTGTAAGCCATGTAGTTGCCGTCTTTGGAGTAACACCCTCTTCTTCCATCATTGTCTCAAAGAAGTTTGCCATCTCAACAGCTGATGTTATAACAGATGCATCATATGGCTTCATACCATACTCATTGATAAAACGCTCTTTTTTAACATCTGGAAGTTCTGGAATCTTGCTGTATTTTTCCATCATCTCATCAGTTACAACACATTTCTTGAGGTCTGGTTCTGGGAAGTATCTATAATCAGCTGCCTCTTCCTTGCCACGCATAGAACGAGTTTCAGATTTGATCTGATCAAAAAGACGTGTCTCTTGAACAATCTCATCTTCATAAACACCATCTTCCCAAGCATCTATCTGACGAGCTACTTCAACTTCTATGGCTTTTTGAATAAACTTAAATGAGTTGATATTTTTAATCTCGACTCTTGTGTAGAGCTTCTCATCTCCTTTTGGACGAATAGAGACATTGACATCTACACGAAAACTTCCCTCTTGCATATTTGCATCACTGATATCTATATAACGAACGATTGAGTGAAGCTTTTTCAGGTAAAGTATTGCTTCTTCGGCACTACGCATATCCGGTTCACTTACAATCTCAAGCAGCGGTGTTCCGGCACGGTTGAGATCTACTTTTGATATATCACCGTCGTGAATATTTTTCCCGGCATCGGCTTCAATATGAGCACGATTTACTCTTATGGTTTTACTTGTCCCATCTTCAAAGTCAATAACAAGTTTTCCATGCTCTACTATAGGTGTATAGAGTTGTGTAATCTGGTATGCCGAAGGAGAATCCGGGTAGAAGTATGATTTTCTGTCAAAGTAAGATTCTCTGTTAATAGTAGCATCTATTGCTGTTCCAAGCATAATAGACTTATGCACAACCTCCTTGTTAAGAACCGGCAATGCTCCAGGAAGTGCTAAACATGTAGGACATGTATTGGAGTTTTGTTTGTGATTAAAACTCGTAGGACACGAGCAAAAAAGTTTTGTTTTTGTATTGAGTTGAACGTGGACTTCAAGCCCGATAACTACTTCAAACATAATGTTCCTTAGCTAAAATTGATTAAGTGTTTTATTTTAGCTAAAAAATACTTTATTTGCCTTGAGAAAGAAGTTCTTCTAAAAGTCTGGTTTGTTTCTTTGCCTCACGCAAACGTTCTTTGTGAACTAAAAGAGCATCAAGCAAAAGCATAAAAAAGAGTGATAACAAAATGTAAAGCAGTGTTGAAAAAAGAGAAAATGAGAGTCCAAAAGCAAGAGATATCTTAAATGTAAGCAGAGCACCAAAAAGCGTTATAGCCCATGATGCTCCAAGCAAAAAGCTCGCTATTCTCTCAAAGAGATCTTTTTGCATAAAAGGGAGTTTCAGTGCTTAGTGCTCATCAACGATGATAGCACCAGCAAGGTAAACATATGTAAGCATCATAAAGATGAATGCTTGTAAGAATGCACCAAAAGTCAAAAGCCCAAAAGGAATAAGTGGCATAACCCATGGAACAAGGAAAAGGATTACTGCCAAGAACATATCATCACCCTTGATATTACCAAAAAGACGGAAAGCAAGTGAAATAATACGTGAGAAGTGAGAAACAATCTCTACTGGGAACATAAGCCATGCTAACCACCAAACCGGACCAGTAAAGTGTTTGAAGTATTTGATTACACCATGTGTTTTTATACCAACATAGTTATAGTAAACAAAAACGATAAGTGCAAGTGTCAATGTCATGTTAATGTTTGCAGACGGTGCTTCGAAACCTGGAATAATACCGATTAAGTTGGCAATACCAACAAAAAGACCGATAGTTGCAACTAATGGAAGGTATTTACGAGCATGTAATCTACCCATAACATCTGTACCCATTTGAAGTACGCCTGCTACATATGCTTCCATAACGTTTTGTGTACCTTTTGGTACAAGTTGTAAGTTTGTAACTGCCATTTTTGCAAGTACGATAGCAATTAATGCAGAAAGAATCATATGCGAAAGAAAAATAAAGTTATGATCTTCCGAAATCAGTCCGAAAAAAGTAAAAATTTCACCCATAGGAGTGCTCCCTTGTCTTTAAAAATTACGGAATTATACTCACTGTTGCATTAAAATATTATAAGTCCTGCTATAATACTTTCAAATTTACAAAAATCGGAGGTATTTCATGATATCTATATTAAAATCATTTGCAATTGTAAGCATCAGTGCAAGCATCTTACTTGCAGCACCTGCTCAAAAGCAAAACAAAGAACTTCAAGAAATCGTACAAACAGGAAAAGAAAGTTCAAAACTGCTTCTTAAGACACTTGGAAAGAATATGAAAGCTCATATGAAAAAAGGCGGACCACTTGATGCGCTTAATTTTTGTTCAAATGAGGCATATTCACTTACTGAGAGTGTTAACAAAAAACTGCCACAAGGTGTACATGTCAAACGTGTAAGCCTTAAGTACCGCTCACCTGCAAATCAGCCAAAAGCTGATGAAGCAAAAGTTCTTAAAGCTATGGAGAGTTTAAAAGATGCAAATGTAGTACTGCCTAAACATTTTGTAGAGAAAGTCGATGAGAAAGTTTACAAATTCTATAAACCTTTGGTTATCAACAAAGGGGTATGTCTGAAGTGTCATGGAGATGTTCAAAATAAAAAACTTAAAAATACTATTGAACAACGTTACCCTAACGATAAGGCAACAGGATATAAAATGGGTGATCTTCGTGGAGCTATTGTCGTAACTATCGATAAATCTGCCAAATAACAAAACAAAAGAGCTTCATGCTCTTTTGCTACTTCGCAAACTCTACTGCTCTGCTCTCTCGAATGACATTTACTTTAATCTCACCAGGATATTGAACTCTCTCTTCTATTTCAGAAGCTATCTCTTTTGCTAAAAGGACTGATTCATCATCATTGATAAGTGTAGCATTGACAATAACACGAACCTCTCGACCCGCATTAATAGCATAAGCCTGCTTTACACCCTGATGTGCGGATGCTATATCTTCTATTTCTGTCACACGCTTTAAGAAGCTCTCAAGAACTTCACGTCTTGCACCTGGTCGTGCTGCTGAGAGTGCATCTGCAGCACACACAGCACCACACTCCACACTCTCTATCTCTTGCTGTCCGTGATGAGCATAGATTGCATTGATAACAATAGCATCTTCATTATAACGACGACATATCTCTGCACCAAGATCGACATGATTTCCGTCAACATCATGCGTTAGCGCTTTACCAATGTCATGAAGTAAGCCTGCTCTTTTTGCGAGTGTAACATCACCACCCATCTCAGCGGCCATAAGACCTGCCAAGTGTGCTACTTCAAGTGTATGAGCCAAGGCATTTTGCCCATATGAAGCACGATAACGCAGACGACCTATAAGTTTCATAAGCTCAGGGTGCATCACACCAATCTCAAGCTCGGCAACAATCGTCTCACCCTCTTGTAAAATTTTTGACTCAAACTCTTCTGAGACTTTTTTGTATATCTCTTCAATACGAGCCGGCTGAATCCGTCCATCTTCAATAAGCAGCTGCAATGTTTTTGTAGCAATTGCTCTGCGATAAAGGTTAAAGCTACTGACCACTATAGCGTTTGGAGTATCATCAATGATTATATCTACCCCCATAAGTGTCTCAAGAGCTTTGATATTTCGCCCTTCTTTACCAATAATACGCCCTTTTAATTCATCATTTTCAAGCTGCACAAGGTTTGTCAGTCTCTCAGCGGCAAACTCTCCTGCATAACGGCTTGTCGCCTGTGCCAGGATATAGTTTGCTCTTTTCTCAGCCTCTTCTTTTGCTTCACTTTCATAGCGTCTGACTATGTGAGCAATATCTCCTCGAGCCTTTTCTTCTACATTTCGCAGTAAGAGATTTTTAGCCTCTTCCTGTGTCATACCTGCAGAGTGTTCTATGACATGCAGTGCTTCATCTATCTTCTGTTCATATCGTTTTTTCAGTGATGCAAGTGATTTTTCATTTCTCTCAAGATTTAATTTTTGCGCTTCAAGTGTTTTTCTCTCAAGCTGTAGTTTACGCTCTTCTTCTTGAGCATAACGTTCAAACTTCTGCTCTTTACGAATAAGCTCATCTTCTCGCTGATGCAAGTCGGCTTTTGCTCGAGCTTTAGCACTGTCAAACGCTTTTTTTGCCTCAAGTTCTATCTCTTTTGACTTAAGTCGTGCACGTTCAAGCAAAGTCTCTGACTCATTTTCTATTGCTTTTGCTTTTGCACGAGCCTGCTCAAGATATATCTCAAAGTTTGCAGCTGTAATCTTTTTAGAGATGAAAAAACCCACAACACCACTGACAGTGGCAATGCCACCACCAAGTAGTATCTCATTTAACATCTAGATTTCCTTTTATTTATCTTTTTTATTGCCTGCGTGAAATAATTTTTCTTGAACTAATGTAGTAATCTGCTGTAATATCATACGCATCACAGATTTCTTTGTTTGTTATACATGGTTCAAGTTGTACAAAAATAGTAAAGGGTCTCTTTTTTAATGTTGGGAAAAAACGATCGTACATCCCTTTTCCAAACCCTACTCTTTGTAAATTTTTATCAATTCCCACAACAGGAACTATTGCTATATCAATTTTATTAATAATTCTTAATGAATTTCCCGCTTCCATAATACCAAATCTTTTTCTCTTAAGCGGTAACCTAAATGGTACCATTTTAAAACTTTTTCCTTCCATAAACGGAAGAAAAATTTGTTGTTTTTTTCGAAAAAAATGTAGTGTTTTCCTGATATCTGCTTCATTTGGTAACGGATAATAAAAAAGGATTTTTGCTCTTTTTTTCTTTTTTAGCAAAGATTCCAAAACTCTTTTCAACTCTTTATTGACTCGATAGTTTTTATAAAGCCTGTTTTGCAAACTCACTTTTTTATTTGTCTCTAAACATTTTTTTCGAAAAGTTGTTTTAGTTGGGCTCATATTAAATCTTTATTGGTTATAATTTTGCATATTTTACACAAAAATCAAAATAAAGGATACTCTTTTATGCTAAAAACAGCACTTTTTTCTACATTTATTCTCCTAGGTACGACGCTTTTTGTCGGATGCTCTTCATCAGAAACAAAATCACAAGATACGAACAACGCAAAAGCAAATGAAATTCTTGCAACAAATGAAATTATTTTAACAGATACACAACAAAAGCAGTATGTTCTTAAAAAAACACCACAGGGCTACATACTTAAAGATAATCCAAAAAAATTACTTATTCTTGATATTTTTGCCACATGGTGTCCCCCATGTCGCGCTGAAGCACCACATCTTTCATCTTTAGCGAAAAAATACAAAGATGACATCATAGTTCTTGGTGTAACTATTGAAAATGGTATTGAGAATGAAAAACTTGATATCTTTAAAAAGAACTATCACGCAAACTATCCAATCGTAAACTCGACTGAAAATGAAAAACTTATAGAAGATGTTGCATCAAAACTGCACCTTGGTCGTGATTTTGGTATTCCTCTCCTTGTTCTTGTAAAAGATGGCAAAATCATCCACCATTTTCAAGGGGCTGTCGAAGAAGAGTTTATTGAGAGTGAAATCAAGAAAGCTTTGAGAAAATAACAAATGTTTGGTTTTATAAAAAAGTCACTTAACAAAACTGTTGAGGCCATTAAGACTGTTGCACCAAAAAAGAAAATCACCTTTAGCAAAGATGAACTTGAAGATATTTTACTCGAAGCTGATGTTGAGTATGAACTTGTTGAGATTATTCTGCGTGAGATATACCAAGAAGAGGTCACTCGTGAGATACTCCGTGCAAAACTCTTAGCAACACTGCGTTATGCTGAGTACAAAGAGCCAGAGTTCACACCTCCTTTTGTAGAACTTATCGTTGGTGTAAATGGTGCGGGAAAGACTACAACCATTGCAAAACTTGCAAAACGATACAAAGATGAAGGCAAAAGTGTTCTTCTTGGTGCAGGTGATACTTTCCGTGCTGCTGCAATTGAGCAGCTTACATTATGGGCACAAAAACTAGATATTCCTATTGTCTCATCAAAACAAGGGCATGACAGCTCAGCCGTAGCTTACGATGCCATAGACTCTGCCAAAGCAAAAAACATCGATCATGTCATCATTGACACTGCAGGAAGACTCCATACACAGACAAACCTTGCAAATGAGCTTAAAAAGATAAAGCGTATCTGTAACAAAGCACACTCAGGTTCACCGCACAGAACTCTGCTGATCATCGATGGCACACAAGGCAACTCTGCTATTACACAAGCACAGGCATTTAATGAGATGATAGGAATAGACGGCATCATCATTACAAAACTTGACGGCACAGCAAAAGGTGGTAGTATCTTCTCTATAGCCTATGCACTTGAGCTTCCTATACTCTACGTAGGAACAGGTGAACAACCGGAAAATCTTACACCGTTTGATAAGTTTGAGTTTGTTGACGGTCTTTTAGATGCCCTCTTTATTGAAGAAGCTCAAGATGGGCTAGAGAAAAAAGAGACAGTTCAAGAAGTTCAAGAGCCACAGGTAGAAGAACCACAGATACAAGAGCAGACAGAATCTACAAATGAAACAACAGACAATGAAGTAAATACTACAAAAAAAGAGGCTCTTGAGAAGTTTTTAATAGATGAGAGACTTATCTTCCTTAAAGAACTCGCAGATGACACTCTCTTAGTAAACTACTCTAACACACCTGTAGATACGGAAATAATCTACAAAGACGGAAAGTGGCAATATAAAAAATAGTTGTATAAACACTGCTTCTATAAAAAAGTATGACATTTTGTCATACTTTTAAAACTTCTTTGAAAAACTATCTATACTTCCTAAAATAAAATATAAAGACAAGATCATGGCAAAGAAAAAAATACTATTTGAATGTCAACACTGTGGGCTTACGACTCCAAAATGGATGGGAAAATGTACAAACTGTGGAGCTTGGGACAGTTTTATAGAACTAAATGAGCATCAACAAGAAGTAGTAAAACAGACCAAATCAACTTCATCTTCAGCAGCCAAAGCGATAAGTATCAATGAAGTTGTTGAAGAGGAAGTATTTCGCTTCTCTTCTCTTGATACCGAATTAGACAATGTACTCGGTGGCGGTATTGTTCCAGGAAGTCTTACACTCATTGGTGGAAGTCCGGGTGTCGGAAAATCTACCCTGCTTCTAAAGGTCGGCTCAAACATTGCATCAACAGGCAAAGATGTGCTCTATGTTACCGGTGAAGAGTCCACTTCTCAGATAAAACTGCGTGCAAATCGTCTCAACTCAAACCATAATTCACTCTATCTTTTAAGTGAAATACGTCTTGAGCAGATTCTAGTAGAACTTGAGCATAGAAAGTATGACTTTTTAATCATCGACTCTATACAAACAATCTACTCTGAAAATATCAGCTCTGCTCCGGGCTCTGTCACGCAGGTACGTCAAATCACCTTTGAGTTAATGCGTATTGCAAAAGATAAAGAGCTAGCAATTTTCATTATCGGTCACATTACAAAAGAAGGCTCCATAGCAGGACCAAGAGTACTGGAGCATATGGTAGATACCGTACTCTATTTTGAGGGAGATTCTTCTCAGGAGCTGCGAATTTTACGAGGATTTAAAAATCGTTTTGGTGCGACAAGTGAGATAGGTGTCTTTGAGATGAAACAAGAGGGACTTGTCAGTGCTACAGATATCGCTTCACGCTTTTTTAACCGCAATTCACAACAAAGCGGTTCGGCACTTACTGTCATTATGGAGGGAAGCCGCCCTATTATCTTGGAAGTTCAGGCACTTGTTTCAGAATCGCATACGCCAAACTCAAAACGTCAGGCTACCGGATTTGATAACAATCGTCTCAATATGCTCTTAGCTCTGCTAGAGAGAAAACTAGAAATTCCTCTTTCAGGATATGATGTTTTCATTAACATTACAGGAGGCATTAAAATAACCGAAACTGCAGCAGATTTAGCAATTTTAGCAGCTATAATATCAAGTTTTCGAGATCGTGCAATATCTAAAGAGACTGTCTTCATCGGAGAAGTCTCACTTGTAGGAGATGTGCGTGAGGTATATGCCCTTGATGCGAGACTCAAAGAGGCAAAAATGCAAAACATCACAAAAGCACTTGTTGCCAAAAAACCTCTTGAAAAAACATCTATCAAGACTTATATCGTTGATGAAGTAACAAAACTGCTTGAGTGGTACTAATTTAGGCAATATAAAGTTGCATTTTTTTACAGAAGTAGTATAATACTTACAATTAAAATTTTGAGGGTATTATATGATAGATGCAGAATTTAGAAGTGAAGAGAGATTTTCAAGACTTTCACTTGCTTATGAGTGTGATGCAGAAAAAGATGCTGTAAAAAAATTAGTTGAAACAGTTGTTAGTAAATATAACATACAACCTGAAATCTATACTACAAAAGTCTCTAATGGGAAAGAGGTCATGGTTATTGAATATCATGATGACATTCATCGAGAATCTGGACCAATTTTTGATGAAATTATGAAATCTCTTGATATTACGGTTTGCTCATAAAAGGAGAAACTATGAATCTCCAAAACTATGCGAAAGGAAATGAACTCTTTCGCTCTTATTTTAAAAAGAACAAAGAGTCTCTTTTAGATCTGGTAACAAGCGGACAGTCTCCAAAAGCTCTTTTTATCGGCTGTTCTGACTCACGTGTTATTCCTGATCTTATGCTACAGACAAACCCTGGTGATCTTTTTGTTTTACGTAATGTCGGTAACTTTGTCCCGCCTTACAAACCAGATGAAGACTTTCATGCAACGGCATCGGGTATTGAATATGCTGTGAGCGTCTTAAAAGTACAAGAGATTATTATCTGTGGTCACACTCACTGTGGAGCTTGTAAAGCACTCTATGAAACATTGGAAGATCCTTCTCTTATCCATACAAAAAAGTGGCTTGAGCTTGGTGAAAATGCTAAAAAATCAGCAATTTTATCACTTGGTGCAGATGCACCGCTGGATGCTCTGCTTCGCGTTACAGAAAAACTCTCTGTAATCAATCAAATTGACAATATCTTAACATATCCAAATGTCAAAAAGCGGTTTGAAGAGGGTTCTTTGCATATCCATGGCTGGTGCTATGATATAGAAACAGGAAAAATAGAGTACTATAATGCAGACACTTATGAGTTTTTACCACTAAAAGAGTTGGCAGAGACTCAAGATTAGTATTGAAGTTTAGAAAAAAACTCCGATATAGTAAAAAATATAATTTCAATTAAGGATAGATAATGGCAGAAGAAGAGACAAAAGAGGCTGAATCAGCAGAACAACCAAAAGAGAAGAAATCAAGTAATCTATTAATGATTATTATTATTGTAGTACTTATACTTATCATTATCTTAGGAGCTGTTGCAGCTATTTTCTTAATTGGCGGAGATGAAGAAGAGGCAGAGGCAACTACTCCAGCACCACAAACAAAAGAGCGTACAGTACAAAGAGACACACCACGTCCGGGAAGTGTCTTAGAGGGAACTCGTAAACTTGATGAGATAGGTGTACTCTATCCACTTGATCCTTTTACTGTTAACCTTAAAAGTGATTCAGGCAGACGCTACTTAAAAGTTGCCATGTCACTAGAGCTTGAAGGTGAAGAGCTGAGTATGGAGCTTGATGCAAAGACAGCAGTATTGCGTGATAGAATCATTCGTATTCTATCATCAAAAACACTGGAAGAGATCTCCTCTAAAAAAGGAAAACAAAAAGTGACAGAACAGATAATGGATACACTCAATGCAATGCTTAATGACGGACGTATTAAAGGTATCTATTTTACAGAGTTTGTAATTCAATAGTTTTTCGATGATAGGTATAGATTTAGTTAAAATTGCAAGAATTGAGAAGATGATGGAGCGCTTTGGCGACAAAGCACTTCAAAAATTTCTTCACAAAGAAGAGATAGCCCTTGTAAAAACAGCTAAAACCGCAGCTGGATTTTGGGCTACTAAAGAAGCAGTATCAAAAGCCCTTGGAACAGGGATTGGTGCTTCATGTAGTTTTCATGATATTTTGATCTATAAAGAAGATTCTGGTGCACCAAAACTCTCCCTTTCTTCAAAACTTGTAGAGAAGTTTGCCATTGAAGAAGCAGCACTCTCCATTACTCATGACGGAGAGTATGCCATCAGTGTTGTCACACTAAAATCATCCACCACCTACAAAATCAAGCAGTTCTAATTTATCACCATCTTTAACAACATAACTTTTCCACTCATCTTTCTTTACAATATTCATATTCACTGCTGCGGCCATTACTTTTTCTTCCAATGAGAGTTCTTTTAAAATATCTAAGAGTGTTGAGTCTTGACGAAACTCTTTTTCGTGTCCGTTAACTACTATTTTCATAAAATTTCTCGCTTATTTTTTAGTGCAATTGTAGCACTGTTTATTGAATAAATAATCAATTATTGCTATACTTTGTAAAAAGCTAAAGAAAAGTTAAACTATGCATTCTAAAGAGTTGTTACAATATTCTAAAAATCTCACACTTTTACTTGTTGAAGATCATGATGAGTTACGTGAAAATACGGCAAATGTATTACAAAACCTTTTTAAAACAGTCGATACGGCATGTGATGGTCAAGAAGCTCTCGGTTTGTACAATGAAAATGAATATGATATTATCTTAACAGATATTAGAATGCCTAAAATAGATGGTGTTAAGTTGGTAGAAGCTGTTTATGAAAAAAATCCCCATCAAATAATTATTGTACTTTCTGCCCATGATGAATCAAAATACCTTATTCCTCTGCTCAATCTCGGTGTTGAACACTATATAAAAAAACCACTTGATTACCAAGAGCTCTTAAAGGTTTTTTATCATGTTTCAAAGAAGATATCATTAGCATCAAACAGATTATATACTAATATTCTCACACTAGATGAGAAGAGTCATTACGATAAAGAAAAAAAGATTTTAAGTGTAAATGGGGAGATAGTATATTTAACAAAGTATGAGATCATTTTTTTAGACATCCTCTCTCAACAGCTCAGTAAAATATATTCAAATGATGAAATTGTAGATTCCTATCAAACTCTCAATGAGAACATTGATGCGCAAAATATAAGAAAACTTGTTTCAAAGCTCCGTAAAAAAATGCCGGAAAATACAATTGAGAGTATATATGGTGTTGGGTATCGCTTAATACCCAATACCTAGATTAAAGTTTTGAAATATACTCAGCCAATGCTTTGATATCTGCATCACTTAAGTTTGCAACCTGTGCTTTCATAAAGCTTTTTGATGCTCCACCATATGTTCCGTCTTTGTAACCTTTAAGAGCTGTCTCTACTTTTTCTACACTCCAGCCTTTAATGACTTGTGATTTACCTAGCGCTTTCTTATCAGCATTCATACCATGACAACCGGCACATTTTGCAAAAAGTTTTTTTCCATCAACAACTGTTGCTATATTCTCTGGAACTTTTTCTACAGCAGGAGCTACAACTTCTTTAACAGTATCTTTTGCCTCAGCACTCTTTTCTTTAGCAAGCTCAGTTGCTGCTGCA
>Ga0256836_1000571_pt1 | contig 18715 bp, 8 predicted proteins | sample 4561380metaG_FD_185974 | JGI IMG/M metagenome (GOLD analysis project Ga0256836, IMG submission 185974) | Hydrothermal vent microbial communities from Guaymas Basin, Mexico - 4561-380 | ecosystem: Environmental > Aquatic > Marine > Hydrothermal vents | place: Mexico: Guaymas Basin | collected...
GATCAGAGTGATTACTTAAGTGGTGGCGATAATAATGATACTCTTTTTGGAGGCAACGATAACGATACATTACTTGGTGATTCTGGAAATGACACACTTCAGGGTGAATCTGGAGATGACACACTTTACTCTGGATCAGGTAATGACCTCCTTGTTGGTGGTATAGGCACAGATGTTGCAAACTACTCAGACCAAGCTGGAAAGATAACAGTAGACCTCTCAACTACAACGAGTCAAATCTTAAAAACTACCGATGCTGGTGCAGATAATGGAAAAGATACACTTAATGTATCTTCAGGGACAGGTTCAACTGCTGTATATGATGTTGAGGTAATCCAAGGTTCTAATTTTTCTGATACTATGACAGGAAATGATGCGGTCAATACTTTTCAAGGTGGTGGTGGAGATGACACTTTGCGAGGTGGAGCTGGAAATGATGCACTCTATGGTGAAGCAAATGATGACACCTTAGAAGGTGGAGCTGGAGATGATAGTATTGATGGTGGCACCGGACAAGATTTTGTAGATTATTCTAATGATCCTATAAATGGAGCTTTAGGAGTAAATGTTAACCTTACTACAGGGAGTGCTACAGATGGATACAACAATACAGATACATTAACATCTATAGAAAATATTCTTGGTTCCGATAATAATGACGTTCTCAAAGGAAGTAGTGGGGAAAATACGCTGCTTGGTGGAGCCGGAGTTGATACTATACTTGCAACTGCAGGTTCTGATAGTATTGATGGTGGAGGAGATAGAGATGTTATAGACTTTAGCGACTCTACAACTATTACAGCAAAAGTGCTTGTTGATTTAGCAGCGAACTCTGCAACACTTGGCGGAGTTTCATTAAACTACACTGTTACCAATATTGAAGATATTATCGGTACTAACTTTGAAGATACTATTTATGGAGATAGTGCACAAAATGTTTTAACAGGGGGTCTTTCACGTGACTTGCTTTATGGAAATGAAGACAATGACACCCTTTTAGGTCAAGATGGCAACGATACGCTTTATGGTGGTACAGGAGATGATACCATTGATGGTGGTGCTAATGATGATAGGCTTATTGGTGATGCTGGAGATGATAGTTTTATCGGTGGAACGGGTACGGATATAGTTGATTATCGACACTATGGAATAGGGACACAGGGAATAGATATTGACCTGAGAAGTTCTGGAACAGATAACTATGGAGATACAGATTATTTTACGGACATAGAAAATGTGTATGGTTCTTATAGAAATGATCAGATTATCGGTACAGATGGCAATAACTACATCTTTGCTTATGAGGATGATGATACAGTTTATGGTGGTTTAGGTAACGATAGACTCTATGGTTATAGTGGAAATGACACACTTTATGGTGAAGATGGTAATGACAGCCTTGATGGTTCAACAGGAACGGATACTCTTGATGGTGGTATAGGTAACGATACACTTACTGGTGGAGATGATAATGATACACTCATAGGTGGAGATGGTAACGATACTCTTGATGGTGGCAAACAAAATGATACTCTCAGCGGTGGTAAAGGTGATGATATTATTGACGGTGGACTCAACACTGATACAGTAGATTATTCAGATGCACTTGAAGCGGTGAGTGGAGACACAAAGGGTGTTGTAGTAAACCTTGGTGATACAAATGCACAAGTAGTTGGTGCAGATCAAGGTACAGACACTCTCTCAAATATAGAAAATTTTATAGGTTCTCTCTATCAAGATACAGTTACAGGTTCGAGCGGAAGAAATAGTATTGCAACTGGGATTGGTGATGATACTCTCATAAACTCTGCTGAAAATGATACTTATGATGGTGGAAGTGGGGTTGATACACTTGATTTTTACTCTGTGGCTGTTGCTACAGGTATAGAAGTAGATTTAAGTTCTGCAACTGCACAGGTAAATCAAGATGGATTTGGTGGACGTGATTCTATTATTGGAAATTCTATAGAAGTTATACAGGGCTCTACCCTTGGAGACACTATTCTTGGAGATAGTAATAACAATACTTTTTACGGAAATGATGGTGTTGATACTTTAAGTGGACGAGATGGAGATGATATCTTAGATGGTGGCATTGGAAATGATGCTCTTTATGGTGGTAATGACACAGATGCTCTACAAGGTGGCGCAGGCGATGACTTTTTAGATGGTGGTGCTGGTAATGATGCACTTGATGGTGGAGCAGATGATGACCGCCTTTATGGTGGTGCAGGTGATGATGCCTTAGATGGTGGCACTGGAAATAATACGGCATATTACTATTTTGATGATGGAAGTGGTCGTGTTAGTGGTGGTGTAACAGCAAGCTTAGCTAATGGCGGTACAAATGCAGGAGCCGATGGTGATGGCGGTACTGATACATATACAAATATTCAAAATATTATAGGTTCTCGTTTTAATGATACTCTTGAGGGTGATGCAAATGTCAATATTTTAAGTGCAGGTAATGGAGATGACTCTCTTTCTGGACTTGGAGGCAATGACTCCCTTTATGGTGGAGCTGGAGATGACTCACTTGATGGTGGCACTGGAGATGATACACTTTATGGTGGCACAGGAGCAGATATACTTGAGGGAGGTACTGGAGCAGATACTGAGTATGGAGAGGCCGGTAATGATACTTTCATCGCAGGTAATGGAGCAGATATTCTAGATGGTGGTACACATGACCTTAATGGCGGTGACTGGATTGATTACTCACAATCAGGCACACAAGGAATAAGCGGAAACCTCTCTGGAAGTATGAACGATGCCTTTGGCCGCACCGATACACTCAGCAATATTGAACACCTTAAAGCAACAGCTTTTGTAGATGTCGTAACAGGGAGTAGTGAAGATAATACTATCCAGACCTTAGCTGGTGATGATACCGTTGTCGGAAGTGCTGGAGATGATGTACTTGATGGTGGAGCAGATAGTGACTGGATTGATTATTCCAATGCTACTGGTGCTATCAAAGCAGACCTTTTTATTAATGGGACTCAGCAGATTATTGGTGGGGGTATGGATATAGATACTCTTAGTAATTTTGAAAATCTTATTGGTGCTAACATTGTAGGTAGTGATACTTTAAGAGGAAGTAGTGGTGATAATACTATCTATGGTAAAGATGGGGATGATACTATCTATGGTGCAGGTGGTAACGATGACCTCTATGGTGGAGACAACTCTACAGATACAGGAGTGGATACAGTTGACTACACTGATGCAGCTTCAAAGGTTGTAGTGGATTTATCTGCTGGAGCTGCTACAAATGATGGTGATGGGGGTAGTGATACTCTGAGTGGTTTTGAGAATGTTATAGGTTCTGCTAATGGTTCAGATACCATAACCGGTGATGCTGGTGTCAATGTACTCGATGGACTTGGTGGTTCAGACCAGATATCTGGTGGTGCTGCAGATGATACTATCTATGGTCGTAATGACAACGATAAACTCTTTGGTGATGCTGGTGATGATACACTCTATGGAGGGGCAAGTGCTGATACCCTGACAGGTGGAACAGGAGCTGATAAGCTCTATGGAGAAGAGGATAACGACCTTTTAGTTGCAGACAGTGGCGGTGGAGATAGTTTTGATGGTGGAAGCGAGATAGATACACTTGACTACTCTGCAACTGATGCTGGGGTAACACTTACTCTAAATGATGCCATAGAATCAACTGCCTCAAGAGTTAATGGGCTAGATGATAAGGTAATCAATGTAGAAAATGTAACAGGTTCAACCCTAACAGATATTATAATTGGTGATACAAATGTTAACATTATCTCAGGAGATGGGGGAGCTGATACTCTGAGCGGTGCTGGAGGTAACGATACTCTTAGCGGTGATGTGGGTGATGATACTCTTGTTGGTGGAGCTGGAGATGATTCACTTTTAGGTGGTATTAATAATGATACTTTTGTTTATAATGCAACAAGTGAGCTTGGAGCAGATTTTATAGATGGTGGAACAGGTACAGATACTGTTTTTATAGACTCTAGCGAAGATTATGATTTAAGAAATGTATCACTTAACAATGTAGAAACTCTACAGTTTACGGATAATGGAGTCGCTCAAAAAGTGACTTTGGATGTAGCCCAACTCTCTAAGTTTAATACCTTTAGTGGAGATGTGGCACAGCAAAATACACTTGAAATCATCACAACAAATACAAATGTTGATGTGAGTAGTGGTGTTGGTTTTAGTAATGTAGAAAATATTATCATAGATAACACCGCAGGAAGTGCGACAACAAACTTAACGGGAAATGCAGGGACACAAGACACTATACAAGGTGGAAGTGGTGTTGATGTCATTTCTACACTTGGCGGTAACGATATTCTCTATGGAAATGATGGTAATGATACTTTTAGTGACGGTGCAGGTATAGATACAATAGATGCAGGCTCAGGTAATGACTTAATAGAATTTAGCATAGCAAATCTTGATGCAACCAATACAAACGATACAATCATAGGCGGGACAGGAACAGATACCCTCTCTATTTTAGATGCAGTAACGACGGCAAATATGACTGATACTCTGTTGACAAATGTCAGTGAAATAGAAGTCATTGCGTTTGCCAATGTAGCCAATGACATCACACTCAACCAAGATGGTGTAGCACTTAAAGGTGGTATGGCAGCCGATATTTACAACTACACTGCGGCAGATTTTACTACTCTTGATACGATTGACGGCGGTGCAGGGGTAGATGAATTGATACTCTCAAGCGCAGCGACAAAAGCTTTAAGTGATTTTAGCAATGTAAGCAATGTTGAAAAACTGACAACAAGTGATTCTGATGACACGATAGACCTTTCAGGAGGAAGCAATGACTTTGACTCTGTTGTTATGGGTGCAGGTGATGACACGTTAACAATTGATGCAAACAATGTGTGGATTGGAAAAACACTTGACGGCGGGGGCAACACGGCAACCGGCGATACCTTGTCAATAATGGGGAATGTGAGTGTAGATTTGAGCCAAACAACGGTGATAAACTTTGAAAATCTCTCTGCGCAAGATAGCCTCTCTTTGACTGTAAAACAGGTAAATGACTTGGGCAGTATCAATATAGGCTCGAATATTTTAAGTATAGTCGGTAATGACGGTGATACAACTATGAGTGCCGCAAATATAACAGCTTCAAAAATAGTTTTTACCTCTGGTATGCAGCTGCCGACAACACTTAATGATATTCATATGGATATAGATGCTTCTGCTTCAAATCAAGCATTAACTATGAACGTCAATGCCGCTACAGATAAAACAGCCTTAGATATTAAAGGTTCAACAGCAAATAGTGATGTGCTCAATGTCAGTTTGGCAAATGCAGAGGTCGTAACAAGCGGACTTAGTGTTGACGGTGCCGTAGAGACTTTTAATCTGACTTTGAGTGATAATGACCATACACTTGATTTGGCAAATGTCCTGACTGATACAATATTAAAAAGCGGAGCATCCGCGACTGCCAGAGTCATGACTGTCAATAATGCGACTAAAGATATAGATGCAAGCAATCTTAATTCTAATGAGAGTCTCTTAGTAAATGCAACGGCTTCGCTCAATACTATTATCGGTGGGGCAAGCAGTTCAGATAAAATTGTTCTCGGTAGCGGTGATACTTTCGGTGCGAGCAGTGCAGTCGAGACTATAGAAGTACAGGCAACGAACGATTTAAGTAATAAAATCAGTCTTGATGTACAAAATATCAATATCTCCAGTGGCAGTAATCTGACATTGAGCGCTTTGGATTTAAACGCAAATACACTGACATTGAATACTTCAGATGTTGTAACAGTGAATGCAAGCACTTCTACAAATGACCATGACTTTGCAAATGTTACGCAGACAGGAACGGGAAGTGTTGTGTTACATGTAACCAATAATGTGAGTGTTACGGGACAGGATATTTCCGTAATAGACAGTTTTGATGTTGACGGAGGTGCGGCTCTTACCTTGGACTCTGTACAGCTAGGGCTTCGTCCGACTACCACGACCGGTACATATAATGTAACAAATCTTGATGCAACACCGAGTGCCGACTTTTCCAATGTCAATGCAAGCACAACGCTTAATGTGGACTGGTCGGGCACAGGCACCTACACAGGGAACCTGACAAATGTAGACGCACTTACAATAAGCAGCGGAACTATGACACTTACCGATGATATTTTAGGAACACTTGCAACAAGCGGAGCAGGGAATATTGTTGTTCAGGTTGATACAGACTCAAGCCAAGATTTTGCAAACCTAACATTATCAGGAAGTGAGACAATAGAGTTTACAGCCGATGCGACTTTTACAGGAGATTTTAGAAACTCTTCTGTGCTGATTGATAATGGAGTGACACTTACAACCGATGTGGCAAATATTACGACTAGAACAGTGACAGGCACAGGAACACTGAGTGCAACGAATCTGGACGCAACACTCGGTGCTAATTTTTCAAATGTAGATGCAGGAACAACACTCAATGTTGATTGGAGCGGGACAGGAACATATACAGGGAACCTGACAAATGTAGATTTACTTACAGTATCAAGCGGAACACTTACAACCGATGCAAGCATCTTTGATACGGCAACTGCCATAACAAATGCAGTCGGTGCAACCATAAACCTTACAAACCTTGAAGCAACACCTGCAATAGATCTCACAAAACTCACAAACTCGGGAACACTCAATGCTGACTGGTCAGGCAACGCAACATTTACAGGAAACCTCAGTGATGCAAACCTGACAATTAGCAGTGGCACACTAACACTGGATAACGCAGCAACGATTACAAATGCAGGTTCAATCGTTGTTGACGGTACAATGATAGCCGATGCAAGCAAGGTAACAGGCGATACAATCAGCGGTAGCGGAACATTAAATGTAAATAATTTAGATGCAACACTCACAGCAGATTTTACAAACCTGACAACGGCAACAATTAACGCAGACTTTAGCGGCACAGGCACCTACACAGGGAACCTGACAAATGTAGACGCACTTACAATAAGCAGCGGAACTATGACACTTACCGATGATATTTTAGGAACACTTGCAACAAGCGGAGCAGGGAATATTGTTGTTCAGGTTGATACAGACTCAAGCCAAGACTTTGCAAACCTAACATTATCAGGAAGTGAGACAATAGAGTTTACAGCCGATGCGACTTTTACAGGAGATTTTAGAAACTCTTCTGTGCTGATTGATAATGGGATAATTTTAAGTGTAGCAGGTGCCGTTATAGATACAAAGACGGTAAGCGGTGATGGAACACTAAGTATAACAGACAGTGGAGACGGTTTGTTAGATGTGAGTAATGTCACAACAACACAAGCGCTTGATGTAAATATAACAGATGCCTCAACAACATTAAACGGTCTTGGCATTGATATGGATGGTAGCAGTTCAAGTTCAGACTTAACGGTAAATATTGCAAATAATGGTGTGACATCCGTGATAACCGGAAGCGGAAATGACAACATACAGCTTGCAGCAAATGATATGACAAATGCACTGACAATAAATACAAATGCAGGAGCAAATGATGAGATAACATTAACTTCATCGGCAACTGATTTGGCAAGTGGAGATTTTACGAATATCTCAAACGTAGAAACAATTAATTTTTATAGCGGAAATGATGTTATAACAACAGCAAGCGGAGATACGACTTTAGATAATGTTCAGCTAAATTTAGGTGCAGGAAATGATACATTTAACATTGAAAGTACTGATTTTAGCAGTGCAGATAAGGTAGATGCAGGAATTGGAATAGATACTCTAAATATAACGACTGCAGGAACAATAGCTGATGTAGATTTTACAAATATTAGTAATTTTGAGACTCTTAATTTAAGTGCAGGAGTAGATTCTATTACATTAAGTTCTAATGCCTCTACGGCTTTTAGTGCAAGTGCAGCCGTTAACGGAAATGCCGGAAATGATGGTTTTACAATAGACTTTTCTAGTTTAGGTCAATTTACTCTTGACGGTGGAGCAGATAGCGACAGTGTGACTACTAACGGGGGAAGTATTGATTTAAGTGCCGGAAATGTTCATTTAGGACTTAATGCAAATAATATAGAAACCTTAGATATACAAAGTATTAGTTTATCCGGTGGGGATGGAAATAGCACTGCCGGCAATGCACTTGAAATTTCTGATACGGATATAAACAATTGGACAGGACAAACAGGTGCTTCAAGTAGCTTAAGCTTAGATATAACATCTACCCAAGCTGCAGATATAGAGCTTAATGATGGAGGTACAGTTACTGCCCTTGGAAATACTTCAACAGGAAGTTACACATATACCTTTTCCGATAATACAGTGCTTAATTATACGATTGCATAGAAGAATGATACAAAAAAATATGAAAGAAGCTGTGGAATGTAACAACAAAGCCATAGCAGCATACGACAAATACTACTATAAAGATGCCGAAATACTTTTTAAAAAAGCAATAGCACTTAACCCAAAATATGCCGAAGCATATGCGAACCTCGGGGCTTTATATGCAAAATTTAAAAAATATGACGAAGCTATAAAATTATATAAAGAGGCGATAATACTGAAACCTACATATGCAGGAGCATATACAAATATGGGGAATGCCTTAAACAAAACTTCGCGGCATGAAGAGGCTGTCTATTTTCATAAAACGGCTATTATTTTAGATGATAAATCCGCAAATCATTTTAGTAACTGTGCAAGTGCCTACAAAAATCTTGGACGTTTTAACAAAGCAAAAGTTTTATATGAAAAAGCAATTTCTCTTGAACCAGACCATGTAAATGCCCATTTTGATTTGGCAACCGTATTACTGCAAACAGGAGAGTATGCAAAAGGGTGGACGGAGTATGAGTGGCGTTTTAAAAAAGATGAAATGCACTCACATATACAAAGGTATAAAGCTATTTTTGATCTGCCGAGATACAAGGGAGAAAAACTACAGGGACAAAGCGTTCTTGTACATGCCGAACAAGGCTTTGGCGATACTATTATGGTTGCACGATATTTATTTGACTTAAAACAGCAGGGTGCAAAAGTCGTGCTTTATCTTAGAGAAGGGCTACGTGAACTTTTTGAGACATTAGCCTGTGTAGATGAAATATATGTCAGAGGAGAAGCCTTAAAGAAATTTGATTATCAGATTCCTTTTATGTCACTCCCTTTGGTTTTTGACAAGAAACTTACAAGTCTTACATGTAACTATCCAATATTTGTTATTGATGAAAAACTTTTTTTCAATGGGGATACGATAAAAATTGGTATAGTATGGGGTGCAAGTAAAACGGGTGATTCGTATGAAAACAAAGTTTTTGATCTCAGACATTTTCAAAAAATGGCGAAGCATGAACAAATTACTCTGTATTCATTGCAATTAGGCGAAGATAAAGATGATATTGAAAAATATGAAATGCAAAATGATATAATCGATGTAAGTAAGATGCTAGATAATTTTTATACGACGGCAAAAGCAATAAATGCAATGGACGTCATCATAACTTCCGATACATCAGTGGCGCATTTGGCTGGAGCAATGGGCAAAAAAGTCTGGATAGTTTTGCAAAAAGTGCCTGATTGGCGCTGGGGAGTGAATGAGTGCCACAGTCGCTGGTACCCCTCTGCAAGACTATTTCATCAGCACTCTTTAGGTGATTTTAATTCCGCATTTAGGCAGGTGTACCAAGCACTGGAAAATGAATTTAATATAAAGGTTATGGATGTCTGATCCTCAAGGTAAAGCACTCGTAGAGAGTCTTTATATTATTTTACAGTTTTACTTTGGTAACATAAATAAAGATGCAATTCTTGCTATTTCGGGTGCAAAAGAGGAAGAATTTGATATAAAATCCTTGTTACATGTAGCCAAGAACTCTAATCTCTATGCCAAGACACAAAAGGTAGATATAGAGACCTTAGATAAATTTTTACTTCCTTTGATTCTTTATAACGATAAAAATGAATTGATAGTTTTGCAGGCAATGTCTAAAGATAAGGCAAAGTATATTGATATTGCCAAGAATGAAACTGTTGAAGTAGAGAAGAAAAAACTTAAACGATTTAAAAATGCCATACTCTTTTTTAGAAATAAAAAAGAGAGTGTCGTGAGTTCAAGAGAAAAAGATTTATCGTGGTTTATAAAGCCTATAAAAGCATCCTATAAAGCATATATTGAAGTTGGAATTTTAAGCCTTTTTATCAATATTTTTGCGCTTGCCTTGCCTCTTTTTACTATGAATGTTTACAATAGAATTATCCCTAATTTCGCAACAGATACGCTTTATGTCCTTGGGGGTGGAGTGATAATCATCTTTATGTTTGAAATCGTTTTAAAGATGGCACGGGTGTATATTTTGGAAAATACAGGAAAAAAAATCGGCATACACCTTGAAGAGATTCTTTTAGAAAGAATGCTGGGCGTTAAAACGCAATATGACAAACTCCTCTCAGGCACCAAGGCAAATCTTTTTAAAGAATTGGCACAAATTAAAGAGTTTTTCACATCAAGAACACTGGTGCAAATACTTGATTTGCCTTTTTTCTTTATAGCAGTGTTTGTGATTTATCTTATTTCTCCGACGATAGCTTTGATCCCTTTGATTGCAGGCATTATAATGGTGGCCTTTAATCTTTTAATGCAAATACCTTTGGCAACACTAGCGCATGAGCAGTTTAAAAAAGCACAAACTAAACATGGCTATTTGGTAGAAACTATTCAGGGCAGAGATGCTATAAAACTTGTAAACGGACATACACACAGACTCTTTACATGGAATAGAATCGTCGCTTTTTATGAAAAACTCGGCGAAAAGTTGCAACTGCTTCATCATATGACTTCCAACAGTTCTTATACTATTATTCAATTTGTTACGCTTCTTGTCGTGGGTGTGGGTGTTTTTGAAATACAATTAAAAGAGTTGAGCGTAGGCGGGCTTATTGCCGTGACTATTCTTGCTTCACGTGCTATGGTTCCTATCGTCAATATTTCAGGAGTGTTGCTTAATTATAAAAAGATGAAAGACTCCTTGGAATCTATCAATGAATTCTGGCATCTGCCAAGAGAAGTGAACGAAAATACACAGGTGGGATTGGGCACGCTCAAAGGCGAGATAGAGTTTAGGGATGTGACATATTTTTATCAGGGAAGTAAATATCCCTCTTTAGATAATGTCAGCCTAAAAATACAAGCAGGGGAAAAAGTAGGGATTATAGGACAAACAGGTGCCGGCAAAAGTACACTGATGCGCTTGATTTCATTGCTTGATACACCGACACAAGGCAGTATTTATCTCGACGGTATCTCCACCCAAACGCTTCATCCTGTAGAAGTTCGCCAAAACATCGGCGTAATGCCGCAAAATCCGTTTATGTTTGCAGGAACATTGGCGGAAAATATTGCACTCTCCAGAACAATATCAAAAGCAGAAATTTCTAAATTGGTGCACTTAACCGGCTTGGAAGAGTTGATAAAAAAAGGCGGTGTCGGAGACAGTCTGGAAATAGGAGAAAACGGCGATAATCTCTCGACCGGGCAAAAACATTTAGTCGCACTTGCACGAGCACTTGTGAATGATCCGAGTATTTTAATTCTGGATGAACCGACAACAGGGCTTGACATAGGACTTGAAAACAGTGTTATCCAAAGACTGGAACCGATTGTAAAAGATAAAACGCTGATTCTTATTACACATAGATTCAGTGCATTAAAACTGGTTGACAGGGTGATTGTACTCAATGAGGGAAAAATTGTAGCAGATGGACCTACAAATATTATTTTGGAAAAATTGCAAGGCGGTAAAAGTGAACAGTAATATTAACTTTGAAACGCATTGGAATCACAGACTTGTAACATGGCCGATAATGGTGCTTATAATTGCTTTTATTGTTTGGGCAAGCCTGAGTAAAGTAGATGAGAGTGTGCATGGCGGGGGTACCGTTGTTCCTTCAGGACAAACAAAAATTATTCAGCATTTAGAGGGTGGAATTATTAAAGAAATTTACATCAAAGAGGGGGACGTTGTAAAAAAAGGAGATCCTCTTTTTAAACTTTCACAGGCATTTTTTCTTTCAGATCAGCAAGAAAAGCAGATAGAGCTCTACTCTTTACTAGCCGAACAAACACGCTTAAAAGCGGAAATACAGGAGCAAGATAATGTGGTATTTTCTAAAAAGCTTATACAAAAAACCCCACATATTATAGAAAATGAGAAAAATATATTTGATATCAATAGAAAATCATTTAATGAAGAGTTGGCAATTTTAAAAGATACAATCAATAAAAAAGAATTTCAGATTACGCAAATGAAAAATAAACTTGCTAATTTAGGTACGGAACTTAAAATCGCACTAGAAAAAGTAACAATCCAAGAAAACTTAGTGAAGCAAGGTGCATCATCACGGCAAATGTACCTGCAGGCATTAGCAGCAAAACAAAATTTTATAACGCAAAGACAGAGTCTTCAAAATAGTGTTCCTATTGTAAAAGAAGAACTCAATGAAGCCCAAGAAAAATTTAAAAATTTTAAAAGTAAAGAGCACGCAAAACAGCTAAAAGATTTAAGAAAAGTACGTGTTTCTATAGATAAGTTACTAAAAGTAAGTAAAGCTAACAAAGACAGAGAAGTACGAAAAACAATCATATCTCCCGTAAACGGGACAATTAAAAAAGTTTATTTTCATACTATAGGCGGGATTGTAAAACCGGGAGATCCGGTGGTGGAAATTACGCCTATCGGAGAATCTTTGATGATTGTCGGACGCATCAAAACATCTGACAGAGCCAGAGTTTGGGTAGGTCAAAAAGTGAGCGTAAGCATTAGTGCTTTTGATTTTTCGAGGTACGGAACACTCAAAGGTACATTAATTGCTATATCTCCAGATAGTTTTGTAGATAACAAAGGGAATAGTTATTACGAAGTGAAAATCAAAACAAACAAGGCTGCTTTTTCAAAAACAGAAATCGTATTGCCGGGAATGAGCGCTGATATAAATATACTCACGGGTAAAAAAAGTGTGATGGAGTATATTTTAAAACCGCTTAAAGATATAAAACAAAATGCATTAAGGGAACACTAATGATAAAAAAAATAGCAATAATGAGTACACTTATTTCGTCACTGGCATATGCCGAAGTGCAACAAAAAGGTTTTTTTGTAGGTGTGGATTATGCAGCGAAGTCTGTGAATTTAAAGTATGAAAATACAGTAACGGGATTTGCCTACAATGGGTATAATGCAACGCCAAGTGATAATACACTCTCATATAAAGTGGGATATCAATATTATTTTACAAGAGTTTATGCAAGAATAGCACAGTTTGACTATCATGATACGGCAAAAAACCGTTACTCTATAGACGGGACTACTTATGAACTCAATGCAGAATATTTACCTGTTTTTTATATGGCAAAGAGTAAAAAATGGGACCTTCGAGGTTTTGTAGGTATAGGTGTGGGCTACAACAGAAATAGACTCTATAATTATAATATAGGGCTGTTACCCGTTGCACCGCTTACTGGCGAGAATCAAAGCTATATAGAATATGGTTGGCAGCTTGGTGCCATGGTTGAGACAGAGATAGGTGTGAGTGTAGAGTTAGGTATGCGTGCACGTAAAGGTGATTTGATGGAGTTTAGTGACAGTACAAATGAAGCAACTTTTTTATATGATACAACAGAATATTATTTGGGTATTAATTATTTATTTTAAATCTTCAAATCCATAAAATAGATTCATACTTCCATGAAATTCATCTGCATGTTTTTTATACGGGAGTTTGATAAATTTCAATAAAACACCTGTTTTTCGCATAAGAGAGAAATTATTTAAGATTAAATCTCTTTTATATTTCGCATAATTTTGCTCGGCACTGTTGAGATTTCTCTGTGCAAGTTGCAGAGCTTGAAGGTCTTGCGTACCATGCTGAAAGGCTATCCAGTAACTATTTACAACTTTCCTTGAGGCCAAAACTTCACTCTGTGTTAATGCTAATGATTGGTTGAGTGACGAGAGAGAACGGTTGAGTACTCTAATATCAAAAATAAGATTTCGTTGAATATCTTGATATAAAAATTTTTGTTCTCTCATTTTTGAAAGTAATCTTACTGCGTTTGCTTCATCTCTTCCTCCATTGTAAAGATTGTAGCTGAAAGTTATAAGTGCATTGAGTTTATTTGTTTGCCCTGTACTGATATCAAACTGATCTCTGCTTTCTGCATTTAAAGAGAGGTCAATTTTAGGAGAAAACTTACCTTTACTTGCCAAAAATCCTAATTTTGTCGATTTTATATAGGCTCTTTGGGCTAAAAGTTTTGCATTATACTGCTGTGCATCATTTAAAGAGGTATTTAAATCGGCTGAGTATAAAGGGAATTCTACTTCATAAGGCATAAGCTCTTTATCTTTTGTTTGTAAAAGGTATTCGTACATTGCTTTGGCATCACTAAGCGTTTTTTCTCTTTGTATTAGTTCTGTCCTGGCATTATCAACATTGGCTTGAATAAAATTGACATCACCTGTTGTTGCCGCACCATTTTTTTCTTTTATAGTGACTATTTTTAGAATTTTTTCATAATTTTTCATATTTTTTTTAGAGATTTTCAAGGCAATCTCTCCATAAACAACTTGAAAATATGCATTGACTGTATCTTCAACTAACGATTCAAGTTTATCTCTATAGTTAAAAAGTGATGCCTTTAAATTTGCATCTTTTTCATCTATACTATTTTCTATACTACCCCCAGCCCATAAGTTTTCATTGATTGAAAAATAGACGTCAATTTTTTTATATGTTGATTTTGTTGTTGTTACAGCAAGTACTTTGGGATCGGAATCATCAGTTTTGAGTTGTCTGATCTCACGTCCTGTATCCCCGGTCAAATCAACTGTAGGTAGGTGATATGCTTTAGCTTCATTGAGTTTTTCTTTGTCCTGTAGAACAACTTCATTGGCAGCTTTTATTTTCGGGCTGTGTGCTATTGCTCTTTGAATTGCATCATAAACTGAGATTCCTTCTTCTCTTTGTGCATGAAAAAGCGAATCATTTTGTAATGATGTAAAAACATGTGTGGTATTTGTATCTTGTAATGCATAAATATTTATACAGAGTAAAGATAAAGTGATTAGTTTAATCATGGAATATAGGCCTTGATGATGATATCTCCATAAGGATTTTTCGTTTGAATCTCTTTTTGCAGATTCATTTTAATATTTTTTGTTTTGACATTACTTCTTTTTATAATGTTTTTAGCATTTAAAACTCTTCCAAGTGATATTTGTTTAGCAAGCGTTGAGCTGATAATATTCTTTGGATCGCTCACATAAATGGTAAAAATCGCACGTTTTGAACGTCTGTTTACACTTCCAACAAACAATTTAATAGCACGCTTAATTTTTGAGTTTAAAAAGATCTCTTTATCATTAAATTCTATAACAACCTGTAAATCTTTTTTTATGAGTTTTTGACTTGGAAATTGCTTTTGCTTGGGCGTGTAGCTCACTGCATTTCCCTCAGCTTTGCCTCCTGAAAAAAATGAACTGTTAGCATCTTTAAATGTGGGTTCTGTTATTTTATGGAAAGAGACAGCATCCTCAATAAGCTTTGTAATTTTTGGCTGAGGTTTACACTTCTGCGCCGTTGGTGTGACTTTTGTTTGTTTTTCCGGTTGTATGGGTGCTTGTGTTTCAACGCTCGCTGTATAAGATTTTTTGTATTTAAACTGTGCATAGTAACCTATATTTACTATAGTAATAAGCAAGAAAAGAAGCATTACCAAAATAACAGATGCAAATATATCCACGAATGGCGGCCATGGATTAAACTCTTCAGGACATCTTTTAGCCATAGTTTATGTATTACCCAAATATTTTAGAAAAAAAGTTTTCTTTTTTTTCTTCTACGGTTGTAGTGGTATTATGGAATGATTTTAAAGAGATCTTTTTCAGTTCTTGCAGACTTTCATTGTTTTTCCCTAAAAGCATTTCTAAAATTTCATGATGCTTTTGCAGTAGTTGTTTTGTTTCGTTTTGTGTGTGCAGACCTAATTCTTGGTTCTTTTCTTGTTGTTGGAGTAGCTCTTTAAATGCTTCGAGTTTTTGTGCAAGCATGATTGCATTATCTTGACTTTGTTCGGAAACATCATTTTTAATTGCTTCTATAGACTGTTTTAAATTGTTGAGCAGTTGCAGTTGTTTTTGTTCTAAAGATATACTTCTTTCTGCCGTAGTATCAAGGGATTCAAGCATCTTGTTTTGTTTTTTGACATTTGTATTTTCACTTTTTTGCAAAGCTTCAATAGATGTCAAAATATCCATCTCTTTTTGTATTTTTTTCTCAAGCTGCAAAATCGAAGTGATTATTTCTTGAAGATGTTCACTCTGCGTTTCGTTATTCTTAGAAAGCAGCGATGCACTGTTTTGTAACTCTACAACAAGCTCTTCAAGTTTATTTGTCTGCAGTGTTTGCAAGTCGCCAAGTAGTTGTATCTGTACCTGTAGTTTGTCATTAAGCGACTGCAGAGCCGTTATTGTTTCGTTATTATTGATATCATTTTTCTCTGATGCGGTTTGAATCGTTTGTGTTATATTTTCTGAGAGGGTTTGCAGGGTTATTTTTAAATTTTTGACTGTTTGTTGCTGTGTCTCGATGATGAGCTCTTTAATGGTAGAAAAACCGCTTTCTACCGCATTTGTCGTATTTTCTGAATTTTTACCGATACTTGTTAGATTGTTATTTATACTTTCAAGAACCTCATATGTGACTTCATGCTCATCTCGAGCCTGTTGAACAGAGGCAATGGTGATAGAGTGCAGTCTTTCATTAGTCATAGATATTTTTGCCATCTCTTTTGTTAAAAGAGAGATATTGTCTATAAAGACATCAAGAAAAGAGGATTTGTGCTGTGGTAGTTCCTCTGTTGTAGAGACTATGCCTCCGCCCATAGCAGGAGAGTCTATGATACGTCCTTTAAGCCAGTCTTCAACACCTTCAATTAAGGTTTCTTGATTTTTGTTGAGTATGTAGCCCATTAATCCTAAAATAATTGCAGCAATAACACCAAAAAGGGAAGAACCAAAACCGATTGCCATACCGCCTAAGGGACCTGAAAAACTTCTAATAACTTCACCAAGATCAATATCGCCAGTGAGGGATAAAATTATTTTACCCATTTGATCAATCGAGACTAAAAGCCCTGTAAAAGTTCCAAGGAGGCCTATCATCAAAGAGGTTCCGATAAAGTAGTTGACATAACGGCTTTGATTGGAAAACTTTTCATCAATCCACTCTACAACGGCACGTGACTCTTCAGAGGTAAAGAGCAAAACGCCTTTCTCGGCGCGAGAGTGAAACATATGTGCAATATTTGCAGGCATAATTTTTTCTATACCCTGCAGATAAAAAGTCAAGTTGTCTTTCTTGTAAGCAAGTGTACCGAAGGTACCAGCAAGCATTATAAGGTTAATTGCGGATTTTAATATGACAATGATTCCTATGATGAGAACAGTTAAAACTGCCAGATTAAACGTAAGGGTGGCAAAGAAGAAAGTAGACATGGCCTCTAAATTGGTATTTACCAAAAAGTAAATAAAAAGCCAAAGTACGGCGTATGCCTTCATTATTTTTAAACGTTTCATTCCTACAGGCCTTTAAAACATAAATAATATTAATGATATAACGAGACCGATGGCAACTGTAGTGACGGAACTGATAAGATTTTTTGTTATATTTACAAAGGAATTCGCCTCTTTTGTACTTTCGCCTATTATGAAAAGACCTATATCCTTACCGTCAATATCTGTCGTATCATCATATGTGATGTAATAACTATTATCGACAATATATTTTTGCCTTTGAAGTAGATTTAAGTCTATTTTACGGATATGTGAATAAAACTGTGGATTATAATCATGAAAAAATATTTTATATCTGTCGTTAATATCCTGAAGCATACCTTGTTTGTACTTAAGGTCAATGAATACTAGTTGAGATTTGTCAATAATAAAAGCCAGCTCTTTTCCAAGTTTTTCAAAATCATTTTTTACAACGACGATACTTTGAGATATCTCAATAGCACCAATGGTGGCATTGCCGTCGGTAATAGGGGTAATAGCTATAACTCTTACACCGTCTCGGTTAACAACTATGCCTGAAATAGAGGTTTTTGTTTCTATAACAAGGTTTGCATATTTAAAATTTTCCGAGTTGCTTGTTTTATAAGAAGCGGCATAATAGTTCAGTTTTACGGGGTCAATATTGACTCTTGTATTAATGGCTTTTTGCATTTTTAGTAAAATATCATGGATGGATTTGTCAGATTTCGTTTTTATATTTTGAATAATTTGGGGGTCAATTGCAACAACACCGCCTACAGAAAGAAGAGAGTCATAGCGCGTTTCTAAAATATTTTCAAGTTGATTCGTATTGACTCTGTGTACTTGTGCATAAATTTTATTCGCAACATTGGTTGTCATCATATTGATAAGGGTAATGGAAATTAGGACACCAATAATGGAGGTTACTGTCAATATTGTAAACCAAAGACCTTTGTTTCTTTGGACTTTATTAATGATGGATTGAAGAAATTTTAAAAAACTAAACATAAAAATAAAACCTTTTTTTGTGCCATTTTAGCATAAATAATGGAAAAATTCTGATGTTTTGTTTTCTTTGTTAATCTTTTTTACAGCCGGTATTAAGTTTAAAGAGCAGG
>Ga0256836_1000572_pt1 | contig 18708 bp, 32 predicted proteins | sample 4561380metaG_FD_185974 | JGI IMG/M metagenome (GOLD analysis project Ga0256836, IMG submission 185974) | Hydrothermal vent microbial communities from Guaymas Basin, Mexico - 4561-380 | ecosystem: Environmental > Aquatic > Marine > Hydrothermal vents | place: Mexico: Guaymas Basin | collected...
ACTGGAATAGCCACATTAAATAGAAATATAAACAATGTTGCCATCATACGATTGTTTTTATACAAAGAGGCTTTTGCTAAAATTTTTTGTATTTTTGTATGTTGTAAGAGTTTTATCTTGTGCAAGTCCTGCAGCCTGTGTTCTTCATCTGCTGATGGAAAACGTGAACGCAGATAAAAAGCAACAATATAGGAAAAGGCAAGTGTAACAAAAAGATATATGAGAATATATTTTTCAATCATGATACTTATCCTCTATATATTTTTTGAGTAGCGCTTCTTCATTGATACGAAAGAGCATATGCTCAAATTTTGTGTCTCTCTCATCTTCAAGTATTGAGAGAAGTCTATTTAAAAAACCTATTGCTGCTGCTTTGTCATTGAGCGGAAAGAGAAAAAGAATAAAATAGACTCCTTTGTCACTTTTATACTGTGTTAAAATATCCAGTGAGCGTAGCATATGCTGAGCTTTTTCGAAAATTTTAATACTTTGAATCTCATTTTTGATTTTAAACACCATAAGAGTTGAGTTAATATTATATTTTTTATGTAAAAGAGCTGTCCGTATATATTCATAGCGGAATTCTCTCTCTTTGATAAAGAGAAGCTCTTTGCTCTCATGGAGGAGCTTCTCTTTTAATGCTGTAACAAGTAGGTATTCAAACAAAATAGCAAGAGAGATAAGATTTTCTCTGTTAAAAGCCATAAAAGGCATCTTCTCAATTACTAAAAGAGCAAGGATCTTTTTATTGTATATGACTGGGATCGCAGCTAAAAATTTTGATTCTTGCAACTCTTTTTTTATGGTAGGGTTGCCTTCATCATCACTGACATATACTGCTTGTTTGTAATTGATTGCCTTATCTATAAGATATTCATTGAAAATTTCTTCTTTTTCATATGTTTCACTTGTTGCACTGTAGCATATCTCTGAGTTTTCTGCACTTAGATATTCCTCTTGAGTATTATTTTTTGCATAGATTATAAAACCACCTTGCAAGTGGAATGACTTTTCCAAAAGAGCAAGAAAATCATTAAAATAAAATGTTTCATTTGCTCTTTTTTGTGTATCGTGATGTAAAATCTCTTCGATGGCACTACGAATGCTCATAGGTTTTAAAACATAATTTTTTTCAAGTTGGTCATGAGAGATTTTTAGAGAGTAAAAGGCATTGGCAAGTTCATTCAGTTTTGTTGTAGTGTATTCATTACTTGTTTTTAACTCTTTTATCTGTTTTGTCCAGAAGTAATGAAACTCACTAAAAATCATTACCATTAAAAGATTTACTAAAAAATGAACATAGGGAAAGCTCTCATAGAAAAACCACATTACAAGAGCAATTACTCCAAGTGCAAGCATTCCACTTTCAAAACCGTGAAAAAGAGTAACGATAGATAATAAAATCAGTAAGTATGGAACATCTTTTTGCGTTAGACATATATCATCAGGAGAAAAAAAGTATCCAGAAATTAAAAATATCACAATTAATAAAAGTGTTTCAATATAACTGTATTTTCGAATAAATTGTATGATGCGATTGTTTTTGAGCGTATCGCCTAAACGCTTATATGTTGAATACATTGAGTGCCTGTTAGTTAAACATCTCTTCTATTAATGACTGAGCAGTAGTCCCTATAGAACCTTTTCCCCAGTCATTGTTTGCACCTACTCCACTCCACACGAGTTTACCGTTTTTTACATCATAGAGAGCAATGCGTAAGCTTACTGCAGGCTCTCCATCAATACCTGTCTTATAGCGCCATTCGCTCACAGCACCACTCATAAAATAGTCTGCATTTTTATTTTTGGCAATCATACGTTCTTTTTCAAGTGAAAGAGCCTGAGAATGATAAAATACGTTGTAGCCTTTTGCACTGAGTACACCCTCTACAATATTGGCAGCACGTTTACCTGCACGAGGTGTGTCTGTATAGTTTTGAAGCGAAAAGAGTAAGATCACAGGTTTGTTCTTTTGTTGTATCTGCGGCAGTTGCTGATTTGTTACCTGTAGAGTTTTATCTGAACATGCACCCATAAACAAAGATGTTGCTAAAAGTGCAATAGTTATCATCGTGTGTTTCATAATCTGTAAACCTTTTTATCTTCTTAATATGTAATTATACAATATAAATGTGAGTTAGTAGAAAAGATATAACAATAATAATTATGAAATTAAAAAAGTGTTGCCTGCAGCGCTTTGATTTTATAGCTTTTTCTGTGTATTGGCGAGTAACCATGCTCTTTTATCTTTTCAATATGAAACTTCGTAGCATAGCCTTTATGTTTTTCAAATCCATACTCTGGATACTTTTGAGCTGCTTTTATGATGTTTTCATCGTGCGTGACCTTTGCTAAGATAGATGCAGCACTTACTTCTGGGATTTTACCATCAGCTTTTATGAGTGTTTGCAGATCTTTTATACCAAAGGCAGTATTGCCATCAAAAAGGTACTCATCTGCTTGGAGTTGCTCTTTTATCTCACGCAAGGCATCATGCATACACTTCGATATGCCTTTTTCATCTATCTCTTGCGGTGAGATAATGACTATATGACTCTTTGTATGCTCTAAGATTTCCTTTGCAAGCTCGTAGCGTCTCTTTTGGCTGATCTTTTTAGAGTCATTGAGTCCATCTATCTTTGTCGTAGCAGAAAAAACAGTTCCTGCTACTACCAAGTCACCCGCACAACATCCTCTGCCTGCTTCATCTATGCCACATAATACACTCATATTCTTAATCTCCTAGTGCCCATATATCAAAAGGTATTATAGCAACTTCACTTAAAGGGTGTGCAAGAGAACCCTCTTTGTTCATTGTAATTACCGTTACTTTTTTAATGGTATGCGTAAACAAAAAGGCCTCTATGCTCTCTAGCTTTTTAAAAAGTCTTCTCTCATCCAAGAAGGGCTTACATAATATGATCTCATCATTAGCAGGTAGATAAAACTCGATATCATCTGCATAAAAGAGTTCCTGTTTTGATTTGAGCAACTCAAGATAGACCATATTCTCAAAGAGGCGTCCAAAATTTTTCTCAATGCTAAGCGCACTTTTTAAAGAGGTATCACAAAGATATACTTTTTTTGTTGCTCTTGTATGTGCATACTTTTGAAGTACATGAATGTAGTTTCTCTCAAGAAGCGATTCAAATGATTTGTAGAGTTTGTCTTTGGATATCTTGCGTGAGAGTTTGAGCCTTTCATATATAGTAAAAGCAGAGAGCTTTTGTGACATAAACTTTGCGCAGAGTGTAATGATGTCAAATTCGATATCATCTAGTCTGCATTGCAGGAGGTTTTGAATGTAACTAATGCGTTCATCTTGAGCAACTTTATGCATATGGGGCAGTCCTCCAAGTTGGAAGAAATGATTTAATGCAGAGGAGTCATACTTATGTTCATAGGCCAAAAACTCTTCATAGTCTAGCGGATAGAGCTGGATATGCTCTAGAAAATCAACATTATAAAAAATTTCAGAGGCAATAAGCAGCTGCGAGACATTGGGAAAGATAAATTCGGGCTGGTAGTTGTCATAGACCAAAATATCGATTTTGTTTTTATTACAAAAGCTTGGAAGCAGTTTGTTGAACTCATCTACATCTATGCGTATATCACTACAGTTTATGTAGAGGTAAGAGTTTTTTTTGTGCGTGAGCAGGTAACTTTTAAGCAGTTTTGTCTTTCCGGATTGTGCTATTCCTGTAATCTGATACGATTTTTCAGCGATATAGTGCTTTCTTGGATGAAATTTTTCTATTTGCAGGTCAGTTTTGTAGAACTCTTCGAGTAGTATTTCCATCTTTTTTCCTAAATTTTAAAGAGTCTAATTGTAACACTTCCTTTTTAAAAGGAAATAAATTTTACTAAAAACCAAATTTTACCCCCTGTTTTCTTGAATTTATTAAGTAGTTAGAGTATAATTCCGCTCCCTTAAAATAGTTGGGCTAGGATCCAACGAGTTCTTTAGAAGGAAAATTATGGAAAAAATTCGTTTGAAATTGAAAGCTTACGATCATCGTGTACTTGATAGATCTGTAGCATCAATCGTAGAGGCTGTTAAGCGTACTGGCGCGGTAATCCGTGGTCCGATACCTTTACCAACAAAAATTCGTAAATATACTGTTTTAAAATCAGTTCACGTTAACAAAAAATCTCGTGAGCAGTTTGAAATTCGTATGCACGCTAGAATGATCGACATCGTATCTGCAACGCCAGAGACTGTTGATTCATTAATGAAGCTAGATCTTGCACCAGAAGTGGACGTTGAAGTTCGCTCTATGGACAAATAGGAGTAACCAACATGGAATATATTGTTGAAAAAATCGGCATGAGCCGTACTATCACAGTTCCTAGTAAACCAGTTACTCTTTTAAGAGTTCTTGATGCTAAGGTGTGTGAAGTTAATGATGGTAAAGCTATTGTTGCGTATAACAGTGGTAAAAAAATGAATAAAGCAATTGAAGGTCAACAGAAGAAATACAACCTTCCAGCAGAATTTAACCGTTTTGTGACTTTAGAAGTAGCAAATGCAGAAGCAGGTGACTTAGATGTTGCACCTTTGGCTGAAGCATCAGTTTTAAAAACTACTTTTACTACTAAAGGTCGCGGTTTTTCTGGTGGTATGAAGCGTTGGAATTTCGGTGGTGGTCCTGCATCTCACGGTCACAGATTTGGTCGTAGAACAGGTTCTATCGGTAATGCTGAATGGCCAGGTCGTGTTATGAAAGGTAAGAAAATGCCTGGACAATACGGAAACACACAAAATAGTGTAAAAAATGAGATCGTATCGTTTGACGCTGAGAACAAAATCATCGCGGTTTTAGGTTCTGTACCAGGTGCAAACGGTTCACTAGGTCGTATAAAGGTAGCTAAATAATGAGCGCAATCGTTTTAAATGAAAAAATGGAAAAAGCTTCTGAGTTAGCATTACCGGAGTCTTTCTCTGGTATTAACCCTCATAACCTTTACCTTTACGTAAAAGCTGCTCAAGCTGCACAACGTGCAAACACAGCAGTTGCTAAAGGTAGAAGTGATGTTCGTGGTGGTGGTAAAAAACCATGGGCTCAAAAGGGTGGCGGTCGTGCTCGTGCAGGTTCTCGTCGTTCTCCAATCTTCGTAGGTGGTGGTAAGGCATTTGGTCCTCAAAACAACCGTAACTACGATTTAAAAGTGAACAAAAAGCAAAAGAAACTTGCATTGAACTTCGCTTTAAATGAGCATGCACAAAATGGTACTCTTTTCATAGTTGACAGTATCTCTGTTGAGTCTGGTAAAACTAAAGATGCTGCTGCAATGTTCAAAGCACTTGGACAAAGAGATACTCTTTTTGTAAAAGAACTTTTAGATGAAAAAACATACTTAGCGTTTGAAAATATTCAAGCTACTTATGTTATTGAAGCTAATGAGTTAAACGCATACTTAGCTGCTAACTATCGCTCTATCGTGATAGAAAAAGCTGTATGGGAAAATCTTGTAAGTGAGGCTAAGTAATGGCAGATATTACAGATATTAAATCTATACTATATACAGAAAAGACTCTTGGTCTTCAAGAAAATGGTGTAATTGTTGTTCAAACATCACCACGTATGACGAAAACTGGTCTTAAAGAGGTGTTTAGAGAGTATTTTGGAATCATTCCTACAAAGATCAACTCTCTAAATCAAAGCGGAAAATCAAAACGTTTCCGTGGTGTACAGGGTAAACAAGCAGACTTCAAAAAGTTCTATGTAACGTTACCTGAGGGTGCACAAATAGAAAGTTTGGCGGTATAAGATGGCAATTAAAACTTATAGACCGATAACTCCATCTCGTCGTTTTTATACGAATGTAGATAGTTCAGACATTACGGCAAAACCAAGTGTTCGTTCACTTTTAGTTAAGTTGCCAGTTCATGCTGGTCGTAACAATAATGGTCGTATCACTTCTCGTCACAAGCAAGGTGGTGCGAAAAAACTTTACCGTATTATCGATTTCAAACGTAACAAGCTTGGTATTGAAGGTACTGTTTCTACTATTGAGTACGATCCGTACCGTAACTGTAGAATTGCACTTGTTACTTATGCTGACGGTGAAAAAAGATATATCCTTGTTCCTAAGGGTCTCCAAGTTGGTGATAAAGTTCAAGCTGCTGAAGCTGGTTTAGATGTTAAACCAGGGAATGCAATGAAACTTAAAAACATCCCTGTTGGTACACTTGTTCATAACATTGAGCTTAAAGTTGGAAAAGGTGGACAGTTAGTACGTTCAGCTGGAACATCTGCTCAAATTATGGGTCGTGATGGGAAGTATGTTTCACTACGTATGCCTTCAAGCGAGATGCGTTTAGTTCTTGGTGAGTGTATGGCTACAGTTGGTGTTGTTGGTAACGAAGAGTATGCAAATGTTGTATTTGCAAAAGCTGGTCGTACACGTCACATGGGTATTCGTCCTCAAACTCGTGGTTCTGCTATGAACCCTATTGATCACCCGCATGGTGGTGGTGAAGGTAAAACGAATTCAGGTCGTCACCCAGTTACTCCTTGGGGTAAACCAACTAAGGGTGCTAAAACTCGTCGTAAAAAAGCTAGTGATAAACTTATTATCACTCGTCGTAAACCAAATGCAAAAAGGGTAGGCTAATGGCTCGTTCAGTTAAAAAAGGTCCATTCGTAGATGACCATTTAATGAAAAAAGTTGAAGCAGCAAAAGCTAGCGGAGACAAAAAACCTATTAAAACTTGGTCAAGAAGATCTATGGTTCTTCCTGAGATGGTTGGTTTAACATTAAATGTTCATAATGGTCGCCAATTTGTTCCTGTATATGTTACAGAGAATCATATTGGTTATAAACTTGGTGAATTTGCACCAACTCGTACATTTAAGGGCCATAAGGGCTCTGTTCAGAAGAAGGGGTAGTCATGGCTAGAGCATTATTAAAATTTATCCGTGTATCACCTATTAAATCTCGTCTTATTGCACGTGAAGTTCAAGGTATGAATGCTGAAGAAGCAATGGCAGCCTTAGAGTTCACTCCAAATAAGGCAGCGAAAATTATCTCTAAAGTTATTGCATCTGCAGTAGCAAACAGTGGTAATGAAGCTGAAGATTGTGTAATTACATCATGTCGTGTTGACAATGGTCCAGTACTGAAACGTTTCCGTCCACGTGCTCGTGGTATGGCTTCAGGTATTAGAAAACCAACAGCACATATCTTAGTAGAAGTAGAGGGTAAATAGTATGGGTCAAAAAGTTAATCCTATTGGTTTACGTCTTGGTATCAACCGTAACTGGGAGAGCCGTTGGTTTCCTAATTTTAAAACTGCTCCTGCAGCTTTAGGTGAAGATCACAAGATTAGAACATTTTTAAAGAAAGAGCTTTACTATGCTGGTGTTTCTAACATCATCATTGAAAGAACTGTTAAGCGTCTTCGCGTAACTATCGTTGCTGCTCGTCCTGGTATCATTATCGGGAAAAAAGGTGCAGATATCGAGAAACTTAAAACTGCTGTTCAAAAACTTGTTGGTAAACCAATTTCTATCAACATCAAAGAAGAGAAAAAAGCACAAACTTCAGCGCAACTTGTTGCTGAAAACGTTGCTACTCAGTTAGAGCGTCGTGTTGCATTCCGTAGAGCTATGAAAAAAGTTATGCAAGGTGCACAGCGTTCAGGTGCTAAAGGTATCAAAGTAGCAGTTGCCGGTCGTCTTGGTGGTGCTGAGATGGCTCGTACTGAATGGTACTTAGAGGGTCGTGTTCCTCTTCATACACTTCGTGCAAAAATCGATTACGGTTTCGCTGAAGCACATACTACATACGGTATCATCGGTGTTAAAGTATGGATCTTCAAAGGGGAAGTACTTACTAAAGGTATTCCTGCAGAAGCAAAAGAAGAGAAAAAAGAGCGTCGTGGTAGAAAACCTGCTAGACGTGAAAATAGTGAAAAGGCTGAATAATCATGTTAATGCCAAAAAGAACAAAATATCGTAAAGTAATGAAGGGTCGTAACCGTGGTTACGCTCGTTCTGGTTACAAGTTAGCTTTTGGTGACATCGGTTTTAAAGCAGTAGAAGCTGGTCGTATTGATTCACGTCAAATCGAGTCAGCACGTATCTCTGCTACACGTCACATTAAAAGAAATGGTAAGATTTGGATTAGAGTATTCCCTGACAAACCATTAACTGCTAAACCTCTTGAAACTCGTATGGGTAAAGGTAAAGGTGCAGTTGATAAGTGGGTTATGAACATCAAACCAGGTCGTATTATATTTGAAATGGCTGGTGTTCCTCATGATTTAGCTCGTGAAGCGCTAACTCTTGCAATGCACAAATTGCCATTCAAAACAAAAATAATTACTGCGGAGATGAGCAATGAAATATTCTGATTTAGCAGGTAAAAGTGCAGCTGAGCTTCAAGCAATGCTTAAAGAAAAAAAGACTGAGCTGTTTACTCTAAAGATCAAACAAAAAATGATGCAATTACAAAATACTAGCGAACTTAAAGTTGCTAAAAAAGATATTGCAAGAATCAATACTGCACTAGCTGCAGTAGAAAAGTAGGGGACGAGTGATGACACATAAACGTGAAATTCAAGGTAATGTTGTAAAAATTGCTGGTGACAAAACAGTAACTATTGTTGTTGAACGCCGTGTAATGCATCCTCGTTACCATAAAGTTGTTAAGCGTTTCAAAAAGTACCTTGTACATGATGAGCGCAATGAGTGTAAAGTTGGAGACGAGATTATAGCAGTCGAGTGTCGCCCACTTTCTAAGACTAAATCTTTCAGACTTAAGTCAGTTGTAAAAGGAGCGTAGTATGATTCAAGGTTTTACTCGTTTAAATGTAGCTGACAATACAGGTGCTAAAGAGATTATGTGTATTAAGGTACTTGGCGGTTCTAAGCGTCGTTATGCAACAGTGGGTGACGTTATCGTTGCTTCTGTAAAAAAAGCGATTCCAACTGCTAAAGTTAAAAAAGGTAAAGTTGTTAAAGCTGTTGTAGTTAGAACTCATAAAGAGATTCAACGTGAAAACGGTTCACTGATCCGTTTTGATGATAACGCAGCTGTAATACTTGATGACAAGAGAGAGCCTATTGGTACTCGTATCTTCGGACCAATCGGTCGTGAAGTACGTTACGCAGGATTCATGAAAATTGTATCTCTTGCACCGGAGGTTGTGTAATGGCAAAGTTTAAGTTCAAAAAAGGCGATATGGTAGAAATTATCGCTGGTGACGACAAGGGTACAAAAGCAACAGTAGTTGCAGTTTTCCCTAAGAAAAACAAAGTAATCGTAGAGGGTTGTAAAATTGCTAAAAAAGCGGTTAAACCAACTGAAGAAAATACGAAGGGTGGGCATATCAATAAAGAGATGCCAATTGACGCTTCAAATGTACGTAAAGTGGAGGCATAATTAGATGGCTCGTTTAAAAGATAAATATTTAGCACTTAAACCAGAGATCCAAAAAGAGTTAGACATCAAAAATGTAATGGAAATTCCAGGACTAGAAAAAGTTGTTATCTCTGTTGGAGCTGGTTTTGCTATGAAAGATAACAAACTTATCAAAAACATCGAAGATACTATCACTACAATCGCTGGACAAAAAGCTTCTACAGTAATCGCTAAGAAATCTGTTGCAGGTTTTAAAGTTCGTGAAGGTATGCCGGTTGGTGTACGTGTAACTCTTCGTGGTGAAAATATGTATAACTTCTTAGATCGCCTTATTTCTATCGCACTTCCACGTGTGAAAGATTTCCGTGGTGTTCCAAGAAATGGTTTTGACGGTCGTGGTAACTATAACTTCGGTCTTCAGGAGCAACTTATTTTCCCAGAGGTTAGCTATGATTCAATCATGCAAATCCACGGTATGAATATCACTGTAGTTACTACAGCTGATTCTGATAAGGCAGGAATGGTTCTTTTAGAGAAACTTGGTATGCCTTTTACTAAAGGGAGCAACTAATGGCTAAGAAGTCTATGATCGCAAAAGCGAAAAGAACTCCAAAGTTTAAAGTACGTGCGTATACACGTTGTCAGATCTGTGGTCGTCCACACTCTGTTTTACGTGACTTTGGAATTTGCCGTATCTGTTTTAGAAAAATGGCAAATGAGGGAATGATTCCAGGTGTTAGAAAGTCTTCTTGGTAGGCATTGTCCTCCCAAGGTAGAAACTCCTAACAGTAGCAGTTGAAAAACTCGCAAAATATAAGGAAAATATAAAAATGGCAATTAATGATTTAGTATCAGATGCGTTAACTCGTATCCGTAATGCTGGTATGAGAAGATTAGCTACAACAACTTTAGTTCACTCTAAAAGTGTTGAAGCAGTAGCTAATATTTTAGTTGAAAAAGGTTACTTAGAGTCTGCTAATGTAATCGAAGATGGCGTAAAGAAGACTATTAAAGTTGTTCTTAAGTATGATGACAATGATAAATGTGTAATCAATGAATTAAAACGTATCTCTAAACCTGGACGTCGTGTCTATAAAGGTAAAGAAGATATCAAACGTTTTAAAAATGGTTACGGAACAATTATCGTTAGTACATCTCATGGCGTTCTACCAAATGACAAAGCTTACGAGCTTGGTATTGGTGGTGAAGTTATGTGTACGGTTTGGTAGGAGAGTAGCATGTCAAGAATTGGAAAAAATCCTGTAGAATTTGCAAGCGACATCAAAGTTGAAGCAAATGGAAATGTTATTACTTTTACTAAAGGTAAATTAAGTGTAGATCTTGATACAAGAGGATTCGTTACATTCGATATCGAAGATAACAAAATCACTTTTCATACAAAATCTGATGCTCGTGAAGATAGAGCTTTTTGGGGAACGTTTAGAGCACTTGCTCAAAACATCGTTACTGGTTTAGTTACTGGTTACCAAAAACAACTTGAGATTAATGGTGTTGGTTACAGAGCTGCTGTAAAAGGTAAAGTTCTTAACTTACAACTTGGTTTTTCTCATGATATCAACTATGAGTTACCAGAAGGTGTTGAAGCTTCTGTTGAGAAGAACATCATTACACTTAAGAGTCATGACAAACAATTAGTTGGTCAAGTTGCAGCAGAAATTCGTTCATTCCGTCCACCAGAGCCTTACAAAGGTAAAGGTGTTAAGTATGTTGGTGAGCATATCGTGCGTAAAGCCGGTAAAACTGCTAAGAAATAAGGGAGGAAGATAGAATGAATGCTAAAGTATTAAAAAGCAAAATTGCGAACCGCCTAAAGCGTAAGCGTCGTATTCGTGCGAAAATCAGCGGTAGTGCTGAACTTCCTCGTGTTTCTGTATTTAAGTCAAATCGTTACCTAAGTGTACAAGCTATTGATGATCTTAACGGAACAACTTTATGTGCTCTACACTCTAAGGCTACTGGTCATAAAGCAAACAAAGAAGGTGCTGCTGCACTTGGTGAGGCATTCGCTGCTAAACTAAAAGAAGCTGGTATCAACAACATTGTTTTTGATCGTAACGGTTACCAATATCACGGCGTTATCGCTGCGTTTGGTGAAGCACTTCGTGCAAACGAAATTAAGTTCTAGGAGCACAGGCTATGACAGAAATCAATAGAGATGAATTTGAAGAATCAATAGTAAATATTGGTCGTGTTACTAAAGTTGTAAAGGGTGGTAGACGTTTTCGTTTTACTGCACTTGTAGTTGTTGGTAACAAAAACGGTACAGTAGGTTACGGTGTTGGTAAAGCTAAAGAGGTTCCTGATGCTATTCGTAAAGCAGTTGATAATGCGTTTAAAAACCTTACAACTGTTAAGATTAAAGGTTCTACTATTGCTCACGACATCGAGCATAAGTATAACGCTAGTCGTGTTTTACTTAAACCTGCATCAGAAGGTACAGGGGTTATCGCTGGTGGAGCTGCTCGTCCAGTTCTTGAGCTTGCAGGGATTCAAGATATCCTTACAAAATCAATCGGTTCTAACAATCCAAACACACTAGTACGTGCTACAATCGAAGCACTATCTCGTATCAAAGGATAGAAAATGGGTATTGAAAACTTAACACCTGCAGAAGGTTCAACTCACGCTCGTAAGCGTGTTGGACGCGGACAAGGTTCTGGTACTGGTAAGACTGCAGCACGTGGTCAAAAAGGTCAGAAATCTCGTTCTGGTTATAAAAGAAAAAGAAACTTTGAAGGTGGTCAACAACCACTTGCTAAACGTTTACCAAAAATTGGTTTTCACTCTAAAGTTGAAAAACCATACGTAATAAACGTTGAAAAAATCAAAGCTGTAGCAGAGCTTGAAGAGATCACAATCGAAGCGATTCGTGGTGTTCACAAAATGGCTGCAACAGTTACAAAAGTTAAATTAGTAGGTGCATCTGCAAAAGATCTTGCATCGAAAATTAAAGACGAAAACGTTACTACAACAGGTAAATAGTTGTGAATAAAAATCTAGTTAATAAGATTCTTATTACTATCGGGTTTTTATTTATCTACCGCCTACTGGCTTATGTGCCAGTACCAGGCGTAGATACAGCAGTTATTGCTTCTTTCTTCGACTCACATCAATCAGATGCTCTTGGACTCTTTAACATGTTTAGCGGAAACGCAGTTCAAAGACTATCAATCATATCACTTGGAATTATGCCTTATATCACTGCTTCTATTATTATGGAGCTTTTAGCTGCAACTTTTACATCTCTTGGTCAGATGAAAAAAGAGCGTGATGGTATGGTGAAGTATATGCAGATTATCCGTTATGCTACGATTGTTATTACAATCATTCAAGCTATCGGTGTGAGCGTTGGACTACAGTCTCTAACAGGACCTAGTGGTAATAGTGCAATCTTAGCTGATCATAATACATTTATCCTTCTATCTGCAGTATCTATGCTAGCAGGTACAATGTTACTTATGTGGATTGGTGAGCAAATCACACAAAGTGGTATCGGTAATGGTATCTCTTTAATTATCTTTGCAGGTATCGTATCTGCAATTCCAAATGCTATTGGCCAAACAATAGAGATGGTAAATACAGGAGCGATGAGCTTCTTGACTGTACTTGCGATCTTGGCACTTATCTTAGGAACTGTAGGTGTAATTATCTACGTTGAACTTGGTGAACGTCGTATTCCGGTTACTTACGCGAAGAAGACGATTATGCAAAACCAAAATAAACGTGTTATGAACTATATTCCTATTAAAGTAAACTTGGCCGGTGTTATTCCGGTTATCTTTGCATCAGCGATTTTAATGTTCCCTATGACTGTGCTCTCTAGCAGTACAAATCCTACGGTTCAAGCTATTGCTGACTTTTTAAACCCGAACAGTTACTTCTTTAACTTTTTGACTTTTGTATTTGTTATCTTCTTTGCATTCTTTTATGCATCGATTACATTTAATGCAAAAGACATTGCTGACAACCTAAAACGTCAAGGTGGTTTTATTCCAGGTATTCGTACTGGTGAAGCTACGAAAAACTTTTTAAATCAAGTAGCAAGTAATTTAACTGTGACAGGTGCTCTTTATCTTGGTCTTGTAGCAACATTACCATTTATGATCATTAAAGGAATGGGTGTTCCATTCTTCTTTGGAGGGACCGCAGTACTTATTGTTGTTCAGGTTGCACTTGACACTATGAGAAAAATAGAAGCTCAGATTTATATGAGTAAATATGAAACTCTAAGTGCGGTTGGTCTATAGCAATGGCTATTGCTCTTAGAAAACCTCAAGAGATTGAAAAACTTCGTGCTGCCAACAAGATTGTTGGCGGTGCACTAAACCTCCTCAAAGAAAACACAAAACCCGGAATCTCTTTAAAAGAACTCGATGCTATGGCAGAGGATTATATCCGCTCTTGTGGTGCTCGTCCATCTTTTAAAGGACTTTACGGTTTTCCAAATGCTGTTTGTACCTCACTGAATGAAGTTATCATTCACGGTATCCCGACTGACTATAAACTCCAAGAGGGTGATGTAATCGGGTATGATATCGGAACGGAGCTTGATGGTTGGTTTGGTGATGCAGCAGTAAGTGTTGGTGTTGGAGAGATCTCTGAGAATGATGAAAAACTTATCGCATGTGCAAAAGATACTTTGTACTATGCAATAGAAAATATCAAACAGGGTATGCGCTTTAAAGAACTCTCTTATATGATGGAGCAATTTATTTTAGAGCGTGGCTTTGTTCCTCTTAGAAACTTTTGTGGACACGGCATTGGTAAAAAGCCACATGAAGAACCGGAAATTCCAAACTATCTAGAAGGCGGGAATCCAAAAGCCGGTCCGAAGATAAAAAATGGAATGGTCTTTTGTCTGGAGCCGATGATATGTCAAAAAGAGTCAAAACCGATTATCTTAGATAATGGTTGGGATGTTGTTAGTACCGACGGTTTACGCGGTTCTCATTATGAGCACACTGTCGCAGTTGTTGACGGTAAAGCTGAAATTTTATCTCTTGCGTGAGAGTTAAAGTAAGAAATTTCTTTATAAAGGACTAAAATGGCTAAAGCAGATGTTATTGAAGTTGACGGCAAGATTATAGAGGCTTTGCCTAATGCAACTTTCCGTGTGGAGTTGGAAAATGGGCATATTATTTTGTGTCATATCGCAGGTAAGATGCGTATGCACTATATCAAAATTCTTCCGGGTGACAAAGTGAAGCTCGAGTTAACACCGTACTCACTTGATAAAGGTCGTATCACTTACAGATACAAATAATAAAAAGAGGGTTCTCCTCTTTTTATATCGTTAAGCTATAACCGATACCATATTCAGTTTTAAGGTATTTGGCTTTATTTCCACTATCTCCGATTTTTTTACGAATATTTTTTATATGATTATCTAAAGATCTGTGTGATGATATAGATGAGAGTTGTTCAACCAAAGTATCTCTATGAACAGTTTGGTTGGCATTATCTAGAAGTATAGAGAATATTTCAAACTCAATAGCTGTTAAATACAGTGCTTTGCCTTCAAAGTAGATAGTATCTCCTTTCCGACTAAAAAGCTCTTTGTGTGTGTTTTGTATATTGTTGTTTTTATTGAGTTGCACCCAGATACGGGCTTCGAGTTCTTTCAAATCAATAGGCTTTACCATATAATCATTCGCACCAAATTTAAAGGCAAATAGTTTAGATTGTGTATCACTGTATGCACTTGTAATTATAATGGGAACTGTAGAGTGTTGTCGGATGTGTTTAAGAACTTCAAAGCCATCAAAATCAGGTAAGTTCAAATCTAAAATCACTATATCTACAGGATTGTTTCTAATGTATGATATTCCATCTGTTGCTGTAAAAAGAGGAGTAACCTCAAAGCTACACTCTGTAAGAAAGTTGTAAATAAGCTCACAGGCCAGCTCATCATCTTCTATCAGCAATATCTTTATTTTGTGCATTTTTTCTCCAAATATATGAAGACAATTCTATTCTAACTATACTAATAAATAATTAATATTATTAGAAAAACACAATTATATTTGGAGCAAGAGGTCTAAAATGTATTCTTTAAAATTTTCCGTCATTGCGAAATTCTGAGATCTCAGTCTCAACCATCTCATCAATCATAATTGTAAAGAGTTCACTTATCATATTCGGATTTATATTTAATTCAATGGCACGCTTACGTACTCTTTGCATAATGTCGTCTATTCTATCTTCTGCTTTTACTTCATCAACTGAGTTTTTAAATGCAGCAGCCTGCCGAATGAGATGACTACGCTCAGAAATAAGATCTACTAACTGCATATCTATTTTATCGATCTCATTTCGTACTTCTTGGAGAGAATTGCATTTTTTCATTGATGTTCCTTTAATTGAAAATTTTTTCGTTAACACTTCTGTAACAATTATCTTATATAATTATACCTACGATTCTCCTTGTATATTCTTTATAAAGTTTAAAGCTTATACATTTACAAAATTCAAAGCACCATATCGAGAGACTCCTTCTCGATATTTTCCTCTTAAGTCGGTTTTACTTTTCTTTTTAGCTCACGCGGCAGATGTGCAAATGGAATATTGTAATTATCTAGTTTTCTCTCACCCTCATAGCGAATGACATCAACAGTCATATTTTCAGGTTTAAAGCGGATAAGTTTATAGGTAATGCCTTTATCGACAAAGGAGAGCTTTTGTTGTGTAAGCTCTATGCTTTTTTTCTTTTTTGCCATGTCTTAGCCTTTAAGATAGATACCGGTATCTTTTACTTCTATCTCGCCCGCCTCACGCAGTTTGGTAAGGGCAGCTTTGAACTCTTTTTTACTCATGCCAAAAGCCTCTTTGATAAGTTGGGGATCACTTTTTGAATTATAAGGCATGATGCCTCTGTTTTCTTTGAGAAGCTCAAGAACCTTTTGTGCAGGTGCTGCACTTTTTTTACTGCCGGCTTTACGAAGTGTGATATCTATGTTGCCATCAGGGCGTACTTTTTTTACAAAGGCACGTCTGCGCTCTCCAACAGTTACTTTTTCAAAGATCTCATTGTCAAAAAGAAGCCCTTCGTACTTGTTCTCTACAAGTACTTTGTATCCAAGTGGTGTTTTTGTCAGTATAAGGATCTCTACCTCTTGGTGAGGGTAGATGTCCTTAACCCGTTTTTCAAAAAAGTCACCCAGTTTCTCTGTAGCGATGAGTCTATGTGTTCGCTCATCATAGACAACTTTTACAAAACGTTTCTCTCCAACTACAGCAGTTGTCTTTTGCAGTTTTTTAGGCAGCAGCAGATCTTTTGGCAGTCCCCAGTCTAAAAAAGCTCCAAAAGGAGCAATATCTACAATCTCCAGTACTCCATACTCATCGAGTTTTACCTTTGGTGTATCTGTAGTCGCTACGAGCCTGTCTTCTGAGTCTGTATAGATAAAGACATCAACTAGCTCTCCCTCTTTCATATCTTGCGTGAGGTACTGTCCTGGAAGCAAAACATCATTGCCATCAGCTGCCATAAGGTAAGCTCCTGGTGTTGTGAGTCTGTCTATTTGTAGTGTGTTGATATGTCCGAGCTCAAGATGAGCGTTTAGTTCTTTGTTCATTTGGTTATTCCGTCATGTTAAATTTATGACATTATAACCAAATTCTGAGTTAAAACTTAAACAAGTGTCAGTAACACAAGCAGTAGTACCGGTGGCGTGATAAGCAGACCAAACTTGGTGCAGCTTGCAAAGCTTAGAGTCTGCATCCTTTTTGTAGTTTTGGCAGTTTTATCTCAAGAGAAGCTATCTCTTTGAGTGCAGCAGCTTGAAAACCCTTAAGTGATGGAGCTATACTATAGTAAGCCCAACGACCACGACGTTCCACATTTAAAAAACCTGCATCTTTAAGGATCTTTAGATGGCGTGAGATTCGAGACTGGATCATGTTAAATGACTTTTCAATATCACAGACACAGAGTTCACCATTACTATCGATAAAGCGAAGTATCTTTACTCTCGTCTCATCACTTAAAGCACTCGTTAGGTTTAAAAAATCATGCATACAGCCTCCTTAATTTCCAAAAGTATAACGAAAAAGAATTTATACATCAAGATATATTGATATATAAAGGATATTGTTCCATTGCAAGTTAATGAAAAATTGAGTTATAATAGTTTTAAAAAGAATAGATAAGGATTTTATGATGAAAAAGATTTTAATGGCATCCGTAGCAACAATTTTGCTTGTGAGTGCTTGTGCTACAAATAAAGGCCCGGAATATAGTGGCAGTAGCTATAACAGAATTAAAACATATGAGATAGGGACTGTAAAAGATGTTCGTCCTGTTGTTGTAAGTGATAATGGTATGGGGACTTTTATCGGTGCGATAGTAGGGACAGTGCTTGGTTCTACTGTTGGTGGAGGAAGAGGAACAACACTAACAACACTTGCAGGTGGTTTGGCTGGATCATATGTCGGTAGTGAGGTAAACAAAGCAAATGCGCTTGAGCTCTCAGTTACTTTAGATGATGGCAGAGATATTGTAGTGGTTGTCAAAGGGACAAACTACCATATAGGTGATCGTGTCAAGATCATCAAAGAGGGCAGTAAAGTAGATCAGGTCTATCTTCTTAACTAAACCTTCTTTCCAAAGACAAGCACGCGTCCATAGCGTGCACTCCACAGAACAAAAAGCACTATCCACGCAGTAAATGAGATATCAAACAAAAAGTTCATATTCCATCCAAATGCTATGTTTATACTAAAAAGAGCCCGCATAAAGACTACAAACTGAATGAATAGAAAAAGGTTTGTTGTAAATCTGTCTGCGTGAGGTGTCAGACCTGAATGCCCAAGGGTAACACGTGTACCAAAACCAATAAGAACTGTTGTTAAAAACCCAATAGCAAGCAAGTGGATATTTAAAAAGTAAAAAGATGTGTCTAAAAACATTTCTGCAGCTAAGCTCATCGCAGATATACCAAAGGCAGCCGGCAGCCAAAAAAGTGCCAAATGCAGTACCCAAAGAATAGATGGTGATTGCAGTGGATGAAACTCCCAACGTAAAAACTCCTTGAGCATATAGAGCGCTAAAATAATATCTACACCCATTTGAGCAAATTTCAGATCAGTAGAAGCAAAGAGGCTTTTTAATATGAAAAGCAAGAGTACGATTTTGACAAAATATTTGTCTTTTTGCGCCCAAGAGTGAGAGAAAAAGGGGATCATTCTCTGAGCGACACTAAAAGCCAAAAAGATGAGGTAGAGATAAAAAGTGATGCTTACGGCTGTAGGCATGAGTGTATAGAGTTGTAGTTCATAAGCGAGTATAAACAGAGCGTGTCCTATGAGGCCAAAATATTG
>Ga0256836_1000573_pt1 | contig 18660 bp, 22 predicted proteins | sample 4561380metaG_FD_185974 | JGI IMG/M metagenome (GOLD analysis project Ga0256836, IMG submission 185974) | Hydrothermal vent microbial communities from Guaymas Basin, Mexico - 4561-380 | ecosystem: Environmental > Aquatic > Marine > Hydrothermal vents | place: Mexico: Guaymas Basin | collected...
ACAAAAGAAGAATTTTGCGGACTTGCCAATATTTCTCCAAGAACTCTTTATAAAATAGAACATAATAAATCAAAAGGGGTGAGGTTTGAAACAATTGAACATCTTTTAAATTTAATCGGTTACAAAATAGAAATTAAGGAAAAACAGTGAAGCTGTATGTTACTCTTAATGAAGATGTAATAGCGGATCTTGTTTTTGAAGATAATAAATTTAGGTTGGAATATTACAACAAATGGAAAAAAGAGGGGTTTGAGCTTTCTCCTCATCTTAAATTTGAAACTTCTCCAAGTGAAAATATAAAAAATTTCTTGAAAAACCTTCTTCCGGAAGGTGAAAATTTAGATGACATTTCTATTTTTCTTCAAATTTCTAAATACAATACATTCGGATTAATAAAAGAAATAGGTAAAGATGTAGCGGGAGCCGTCAATTTTTATACCAAGCTTCCTAAAATGAAAGAAAAAAAGTTCATTGAGATACCAAAAACTAAACTTTTACAAAAAATCAAAAATATAAGTTATGAAAATATTTTGGTGTGGGACGGGAAAGTCAGATTAAGTATAGCGGGAGTCGGTAAAAAACTTCCTGTTATGATAAAAGAGGGAAAATTCGGATTTGGAGATGGTGAATATGCTTCTACACATATTTTAAAGTTTGATAAAAAAAACCTTCATTTAGTGGAAAATGAATATTTAAGTTTATGGATAGCTAAACAAGTCGGATTAGATGTAAATGAAGCCGAAATTTTGGAAATGGAGGAAGAAAAAATTTTAGCAGTTAAAAGGTTTGATAGAGAGTTTATTAATGATAAAATAGACAAAAAACACATTATAGACGGAGTTCAGCTTTTGAACATGCCACCGGAATACAAGTATCAAAAAGTATACGGAGAAAATTCGGTTGTTGAGGGAGTGACGATAGCTAAACTATCAAATGCCATTGAAAAATATACAAAAAATCCCTTAAAAGAAAAAGAGAAGTTTATAAATTGGATTTTGTTTAATTGGATTATCGGAAACAGCGATGCCCATGGGAAAAACATATCTTTTTATGTTGGAAAAGAAGGAATATCGATTACTCCCTTTTATGATATCTTAAATACAACACTGTATAAAGAATTTTATGATACAAAACTTGCTTTGAGTATTGGGGATAATTTCGATTTGGAAAACATTACTTATGAAGATTTGCTTGATTTGGCGTATGATTTGAGAGTTAAGGAAGGATTCCTGATTAAAAGACTGAAATCTTTGCTAACAAAAATAGAAAAAACTTTAAATAATCTACCGCAAGAGCATATAGATAAAAATTTTAAAGCTCATTATATTAAGGATATGCATTCTAAAATAAAAAAAATATCAAAACTACTTTAGAGCTTTTTTTGAACCCTTCTCACCTTTTACCACCCTCTCCACCGGCATATCAAACAGCACCGATTCGTTGTTTTTGTTTGTAACAAAATGAATGCTTCCGACATACGGCGCTATTACGTTGATTTTCTGTTTTGGGGTGATTATGAGCATCTGTAAATCAAGCTTTTTAAAAAGCTCAAGCGCATATCTCGCACTCTCGTCACTACCCTTGCCAAACGCCTCGTCAATCATCGCAAACCTGAACGTCCTGCTTTTAGGATTTTCCTCAAGTAGCGAAAACTGATATGAAAGCGCGGAAGCTAAAATGGTATAGGCAAGTTTTTCTTTCTGTCCGCCGCTTTTGCCGCTTGAATCGCTGTAATACTCTTTTACTTCTCCGCTGTAATATTTCTCAAGTGCGGCAAATGTGTAATAGTTTCTCATATCGCATACTTTCTCGCGCCATTTTCTCTCCACATTCTCATCCTCCCCCTCAAGCCTTGCGATAAGCGTTTTGATTTTTTCAAACTTGTCTTCGTTAAGACCTTCGGCTATGTTGCTTGAGAGGTATTTAAGCATATCCCTGAATTCTTTTAAATCCTTGTCTTTTGACGGTTTAATGTCTATTTCGATATATGTTGAGGGGTTGTATTCTATCTCTTTTAGGTTTTTGTTAATAAGGGATATTTTGTTTTTGATATCTTTTAAAGAGCGCGAAATTTCCTCGTTTATTTTTAAAATATTGTGAAGCGTGCCTTCTTCAAAATGGCGCCTGAATTCTTTCTCGAATCTCGGCAAATCGTCTTCTTTTAGCTTTTTAAGCCTGTTTATAAACTCCCCGGCACTCTCAACACTTGCATCGGCGTATTTGGCAAAATGCCTGAATTCATCCAAATACCTGCTCATTTTTCTGATTAACGAATCTTTATAGTTGTCTTTCGTTCTCTCAAACGAGCGGATTTTGGTGTTTATTTCTTCTTTTATCTCCCTTTTTCTGACTGCAAGTTTTTCCAATGACATATTTTTAAGGTTAAACTCTTTTTCAAACTCTTCATCATCAAGCGCATTTTTTTCAAGCAAGCTTATATCAACTCTGAGATTACTTATTTCGTTTGTAAGTTTACCTATTTTACGGTCAATATTAGAAATTTCGTTTTCAATGTATTTTAACGAAATGCCGGTATTGTTTATTTCTTCTTTTAATTTTGCAAGGTCCGTGTTTTTTAAGAGTTTATCCTCTTCTTTTTTCAGTTCGTCAATTTCCTCTTTAACACCGAAACTGTCTATTTCTTCAAATCCGAATTTCACCAATTCCCTGTAAATTTCCCTTTTTTTATCAAGCTCTTCATATAGCCTCAGATTCTTTTGAAGGTCGCTTTTTAAAGAAGCGATTTTTCTTTTAAGGGTATCCCTCTTTTGCAAAAGGGCGTTTAGTTTTTCTACGTTGCTTCCTAATATATAGCGGCTTTTGTCGTTAATATTAAACCTGTCGTCTTTTTCGTGCCTTATGCCGCTTTTGACAAGTCCTTCTTTTGTTGCGGCTTTTTTGTATTTTTTAAATTCATCAAGGCTGTCGCATAAAATATAGTCAAATTCATTTGCGATTCTTTGAAGGATATAGTCTTTAAACCTCGAATCTTTAACCGTAATATTGTTTATAAGAAGCCTGTTATCATCCCCGATAAAGTAAGGATAGCTTTGATTGTTTATTTTTAAATAAACAAGTTTTATCCCAAGGTGCGTGTTGTTTACATATTCGCTGACCTCGTCATAAATTTCCTCGCTGACTAGCATACTCATACCGAAATTCCTGAGTATCCTCTCAATCGCACCTTCAAACGCTTTGTTTTCAACTTCTATAAGCTCCGCAACAAAGGGCAGTTTTACGCCGAGTTTCTTTTCAATTTCATCCCTTACCCTTGAGAGATGCCTCGGGATATTGGTTTTGTGGGTTTTTAGGTAAATAATTTCGTCTTCAAGGTTTTCATACTCGTCTTCGTGTTTTTTAAGAGCGTATTTTACCGAATCGATTACGGATGTTAAGTTTTCTTTTTGCAGTTTTATATCTTCAAGTTTTTGCTTAATTTCGTCTTTTAATTTCAAAAAGTGCCTGTAATCACGGCTAAAAGGTAGGTTTACTTTTTTCAAAAGCGTTTTATATTCGTTCAGTTTGGTCTCTTTTCTTATAAGCTCGTTTTCAAGCGTTTTTAATCGCTCCCTGATAACTTCGACCCTTCCCCCGCCTTTTTCGTTAAATTTGCTCCTAAGCGATATAAGCTCTTCGTTTAGTCTCTCCTTTTTGGCTCTTTTTTCCTCAAGCGTTTTGCGCTGAAGTTCAAGCGAAATTTCCTTTTGTCTTAAACGCTCTTTTTTTCTGACAAGTTCGTATTTAGCAAACACCCCTTCAAGTTTTTCCGAAAATTCCCTGTGTTTTTCAAGTTTTTCAAGCGCTTTTTTATAATTTTCAAAACTCTCCTCAATACCGCTTAAAATTTCAATCTCCCTTTTGGCTTCAAGTACCAAATCGTGAGCGTGTTTTAACTCTTTAAAGGAAAACACCATTTCATCGACGATATCTTCTATGTTTTTATTCTCAAGCATATGCTCTCTTATAAAGGAGTTTAGGTTTTCAACCGATTTCATCGAAACGGTCTGGTAAAAAAGCTCCATCGCCTGGGCATCGCGGATTCCGAGTATTTTTTTATAGGCGTTGAAATAATCTTTATAACTCTCATAAATATCGGCTTTTTTCTTAACGGCTTTTTTAAAATCTTTGATGTTTTTTACGCTTACAAACTCTTTTATCTCAAGTGGCTCTCTTGATAGAAAATAAATTTTAATAACCTTTGAATTCCTGATTGCCAAAAAAAGCCCTAAATAAACCTCTTCAACCAGACCTTCGTTTCTGAATTTCGCAAGAAGGATAGTAAAATCTTTTTCGCTTCTTAACCTCTTTACACTTGCAACGCCGTATTCGTCAATTCCTTTTTTGTATTCTCCCAGGATATAGCTTTGAAGCGTCCTCTCTTTTGCCTTAGCCCCAGCGGCTTTATTGTAAACTATCCTGTTTGTCGGAAGCAAAAGAGTACTGATGGCATCCACTATTGTAGATTTACCGCTTCCGATTTCACCGCTGAGAAGTGAGTTTTGAAGGTTTAGATTCAGTCTGTTTACAGTGCCGTTAAACACACCCCAGTTTAAAAACTCAAACCACTCAAGCCTGAAACCCTTAAATTTTGCAAGATTTTCAAATAAACTTTCCATACTTTACTCCGTTTTTAATTTTCAGGACCATTCTTTCGTCTTCATTTTTGATTCTTGATAAAAAAATATAATGGGAGTAACTGAGTTTAAATTCGCTAGACATTGTCTGACGATTTTTAAAAGCTAAATAAAACTGCCTCATATTTTTAAGATTTGCAACCGAAAAACCTTTACCAAATTCCTTTGTAAGCTCAGTTGAGAGACTTTTTAAAAGCGCTTTTCCGTAATCAGCCCTGCTTTTACCTTTTTGCTCTTCTTCGACAATTCTTTTACCTATTTCAAAATAGGTCTTCGTCATAATTTCGTTGATATTACGGTAAACTTTATTTCTTGCCGATTTTAAAAGCTCTTTTATATCCTGAATAAATTTACTTTCTGTCAAATTCATTTGAGTGCCTTTCACTTATCACTTTTCACTTTTCACTTTTTTAATGTATTCCTCCATCTTCTCATTCATATCCCCTAAATACTTCACATTGCAAAATCCCTCAACGGAGTTTCTTATTTTATAAACGCCGTTTTGAATTTCCTTTAAAAACGTAAGTTTCACAAGCGAATTTATGGCACTGTCTATGTTTGAGCGCAGTTTCTTTTCATCCCTGTTTTGCGTATAAATTGCAAATTTCGAATAGATGTCGTCTTTTGTGATTATTTCGTTTTCTTTTAAAAGTTCTTCTCTTAGTATCACCAGCAAAAACGAAGCGTAAAAGGAGAGTTTTGTTTTTCTTGTAAGCTTAAACTCTTCATTTAAATCCTGCAAATACGCATAATCCTTGTCTATAACAAGCTCTAAGTTTATTTTTGAAAAATATTCCCTTATTTCGTTTTCAAGCTCAACTAAAACCTCCCAGAGTTTTATGTCGTCTTCTTTGTAAATTATTCCCTTTAAAAGCGAAACGGCGATTCTCTCAAACATTTTTATCCTTGTAAAAAATAATTTTAGGCACCCTTACGCGGTATTCCCCCGCAATATACTCGTCCTTGCCTTCCAGTAAAACGGCGTTTATTTTTTCATACATAAATACATACCCCGCAATTTCGGCGATGTTTTGGACGTTGTAATATTTCAAAATATCAATCAAAGGAGCTTTGGCATTGTTTTTAAGATACTCCAAAATATTTTCTTTTATCTTCATTTCGTCTATAAATTCCGTTAAAAACTCCATATTTTTATCAATTTCGACTTCTTTTAGCTTAACTTCGAATTTTTCTTCCTTTTTTACTTCAAAAAGCTCTTTTTCAAAAGGCAGATTAATATCAAATTTCAGATTTTCAAGCTCCGTCTCCACAAACACCCCGTGCTTTATAACCTTTGAAGAAATCGCTTCGATAAGCTCTTTTACCCTTTGATGTTCTAAATAAAGTTTTTCGTCTATAAAAAGCCGCAGCTGTTCTATAAGCCTGTTTATCAGGCTTAAAATTTTATACCCTCCCCTTCTTAAATCGTTTTTAAAATTTAAAAGGGCGTTTATTTCCGACTCTTTAAGCTGTGCGGTTTTAATGATTTTATCGATTATTTCATCCATCTCCTCGCTTTTTTGACTCTCAAGCAGCTGCCAAAACGCCATAAAACTTCTGCCCTCGTCCGATTCTTTTATCCTCTTTTCGCTTTCAAACACAAACTCAAGCACGTCCTTTTTTCTGACACTTTCGATAATTTTCTCTTTTGTGTCCCTGTTTAGCTTTAAAAAACTCTCTTCAATTTCACTAAAATCAAACAAAAGCCTTTTTGAAATGTTTATAAATTCAAGTATCAGCTCTTTTATTTTTCTCTCATCCGCTACAATTTCTTCTTTTTCAAGCCTTTTTATCTCTTTTTGTATGTCTTTGATACGCTCTTTCAAAACTTTGATTTTTTCATCTTTAGGCAGGGTTTCGAAGTTCAGCTTCTCTAACAGATCAAGCAAAATGTTGAATTTAGTTTCACTTCCCACAAACTCTTTTTTCTGGAGTGACTCCACAAACTCCATAACCTTATAAACATCTTTAGTCAGTTCGTAATAAAGTGTATCTTTTTCGTAAAACCTCTTTAAATACCCAGCTTTTACCATTTCTTCGATATAATCTTTGGGATGTCTCACTCCTAAATCATTGTCAAACATATAATCATCAAGCTTTGTTTCAAGTTCGGTGTGGGAGAGTCTGTCATTTTGAAAGGCGTAATAAAAAAAACCAAGAAAAAATGCAAAATTGTCGCTTCTTAAAAGTTTATACGCCGGAAGGTTTTTTATATATTCAATTTCCACCATCGTTTAAATCTTTTATCATTATTAAAATTCCGTTTTTTCTGTCTTTAAATAAAATTTTGTTTTTGCTTTCTTTACAATAAAACCCTTTGGGGCATTTTTTACTTAAAATCATATCGAAAAAGTCCGGCGGATAGCCTTCTGGCATATATTTTTTTATAAACCTTTTTTTCTCCACACAACCGTCGTTAAAGCAGATGTATGAATTTCTGAGCGTAATTTCTAAAGGTTCGTTTGCGGCTTTGTAAATGATAAGCTTTTTATATCCGAACCCTTCTTTAATAAAACCCTGATCCGCCGCTTTAAACTTAGGTGTTTTTATTACCGCATATACCGGAGTGGTTTTCACGCTGCAACCGACTACAAGAATGTAAAATGTAAAATGTAAAATGTAAAATGTAATTTTCTTTAATTTTCCATTTTCCATTGAATAATTTTCCATTTACCTTATCTTTTTTATTTTACTTTTACCCAATTTATAAATTCTTGAAGGTTCCCCCTCAAAAAGCCCCCTTTTATCCTCCACTATCACATCCGCCTGATGTTTAGCCCAGATTTCATCAAAAGGTTTCCCGTGAAGATTTGCCGAAGTTGAATACATCCATTTAAATTTTTTTAAAAATTCAAGATGCCTTTTATCCCTTACTACCCTGAAACTCTCACCGTTTGAAAAAATAAATGTGGTTTTTTCAGCCCTTCTTATTCTGTTTTTATGTTTTTTTGGCACACGCACGAAGCTTTTAAGTGTCTTGAGGCTATCAACCTCTCTTAATACCGGCCGGTTTAAGGGACGGTTTTTTATTTTATTAAGCTTTATTTTATCCTGCGACAAAAACCCGACGGTGGTATCGGTTTGGATTAAATATATGTTATTCGGATTCATTTTTCAGCTGATTTAGTTTTTTAAGGACAAACGGGAGGTAATGATTTTCTTCAATCATATATTTAAGCACTTCTTCCCTTTTGTCTTTATCAACCTCCATAAATCTTTTAACAATCAAATCTTCAAGCCAGTCTAAATTTTCTTTTGCAATATTTAAAACTGCATCAGAATCAATACCAAAATATTTATGAGTCAAAATATTTCTAAAATCTATTACTTTCCTTTTATCTCTTTCATCCTCAAACAAACCAAACTGAATACAATATCTCATAGCTTCACCTACTATTTCAAATTCCCTTATTATCGCATCCCAATCCCTGTAGCTGTATTGTATGTCATCTCCGTTTTCATATTCTTTTGCAATATCCCTGATTTTTTCTATAGCTATTAGAATATCAAGTAAAAAAAGTTCTTTTTCTCTGTCACACATTTATTAAGTCCTTTTTAATATGCTTTTTAAAAATAGGCCTAATTGCATCAAAATAACCTATATCAATTTCTTTGTGCAAACAATCTTTTAAAAAATATTTTACTTCCAATAAATCAAAATAATTTTTCTTTTTTGCTTTGATAACGGCAATATCAACATCACTGCTTTCGGTATCTTCCCCTCTTGCCACGCTTCCGAATATTGCAAATTTTTCTATACCGTATTTTTCTTTTAAAACAGGCTTTAATTCTCTCAGTTTTTTAAGAATTTCTTTATTCATTGCAAGCCTTTTTTATTTAATTTTACCATTTTTTAACAAAATTGCAATCTCGTCCATATCCCTTGCTTCTTTGAGTCTTTTTTCTTTTATTATTTTTTTTATCTCTTCAGCCTGAAGGTATTTCATTTTTTCATAATCTATATTGGCAGTTTTAAGCTCTTCAAGAAGTTCTTTTTTTCTACCCTCAAGCACCTGTATCTGGTTTTTAAGATTCTCTATTTCTTCCCTTAAGATATGCTGCTGGTGTTTAATCTGGTTAATCAGGGCAAAACTTCCTTCTTTAGGAATAGAAAAAGAGAGCAGTGTTTTATTGAGTTCTTCTATTTTATTATTAAGTTCGTTAATTGAAGCGTTTATTTTTTGAAGGTTTCTTTCGATTGTATCGACTTTTTGTTTTTTAACTTTTACGACACTGTCAAATTTTGTTTTCATCTATTTCGCTTTTTAAAAGCCCGTTTGCATCCTCATATCTTACAATATCCACAGGCAGAACAAAATCATTAAGCAAAAGGGTTTTTAAAAATTTTATTTTTCTTTTTTCAAATTCCTCTTTGCTGAAACCTTTTACTGCTATATCTATATCTCCACCTTTTTTGGATGAATCAGTCCGGCTTCCGAAAAATATAACCTCTCCCCCCTCAAACGCCTTAAGAGCTTCAAAAAGGGCGGATTTTGAAAATTTATCAAGCCTTAATTCTCCATTTTCCATTTTCCATTCTCAATTCTTAATTCTCCATTTTCCATTCTCAATTAATCTCTGATAACCGTTGCGTTTCTTTCGGCCCCGGTTGAGATGTATTTGATTTTCGTACCTATTTTCTCTTCTATAAATTCTATATATTTTTGTGCGTTTTTAGGTAAATCTTCCCATTTTCTAACTAATGCGCTTTTATCCCATCCCTCAAGCTCCACGTAAATAGGCTTAACTTCATCAAGCTCGCTTGGGAAATAATCTATCTCACTTCCGTCTATTTCATAGCCCACACATACTTTAACTTTTTCAAACCCGTCAAGTACGTCAAGTTTCATAATCGCAACCTCATCGCATCCGTTAAGCGTAACCGCATATTTTGCCGCAACCACGTCAAACCAACCGCAGCGTCTCGGTCTTCCCGTAGTAGTTCCAAATTCTGCGCCTTGTTCTCTTATTCTGTCACCGGCTTTTCCTAAATCTTCGGTTGGAAAAGGTCCGTTTCCGACTCTTGTAGTGTATGCTTTTGCAATTCCGGTTACTTTATTAAGATTTTTAGGAGCTATTCCGCTGCCCGTAAGCGCCCCGCTTGCAATTGTGTTTGAGCTTGTAACATACGGATATGTCCCGTGGTCGATATCAAGGAGTGTAGCCTGAGCACCCTCAAGCAGCATATTTTTATCCATATTCTCCCACAGATAATTTGTGGTGTTTACTATCATATCCCCAAGCTCATCCCGCCACTCTTGAAGTTTTTCTCTTAACTCTTCCGCTTTTGGAATATCCACACCTAAATATTCGAAATATCCTCTGTTCATTTCATAATAATGAGTTAGTTTATTTAAAAGTTTATCTATATTTTTAAGCTCACCCATCCTTACGCCGATTCTTGCAATTTTATCCGCGTACGCAGGTCCTATTCCTCTTCCGGTGGTGCCTATTGCGTTTTTGCCCCTTAGTTTCTCCCTTGCCTTATCTATTGCTATATGATGGTCTAAAATCATATGGGCTTTATCAGATATCAACAGTTTTTCTTTAATTCCTTGACCGAAGTTTTTAATCTCTTTAATTAACTGCGGAGGATATACCACAACCCCGTTTCCTATTACGTTTGTAGCGTTTGGATTTAATACACCGCTTGGAAGCAGATGAAGCGCATACTTTTTACCATCCACCACTACGGTATGCCCGGCGTTATGCCCGCCCTGACTTCTGATAACGATATCGTAGTTTTTTGCAACCAAATCAACGATTTTCCCTTTTCCTTCATCTCCCCATTGAAGTCCTACTATCAAATCAACCATTTATATCCTTTAACAAATTATCCGTATAAATCGAAAACCCTACGCTTCTTTCACCTTCCACAACATATTCCCCGCCTTTTGCATATACGGTATTATCTTTTAAAAACCTGTAAAACACACCCGTATAATATCTTAAATTCGCCACATAAAGCGGTGCAATTATAGCATTTTCAAAATGCTTCGCTACTTCTTTTAACTCTTTTAAATACCCTGCTATTTCATTTGGAAACATATCTAAATTATCCAAATCTTTTACACTGTGAATTGCAACCAGTTTTTTTAGCCAAACATCATCAAACTTATAAAGCCTCATTTTTTTAATATCCTCAATATCAAGTCCCGTAAGTTCTGCCACTTTTTGAGGTATTTTTATATGTGAAAGCTGCAGGGTATAGGATTTGTTAAGGCGCTCAAAAATTAAATTATTCGTTTTTAAAATATCTACAAGATTTCCGTCAAGCCATTCTGCGCCTATTTGGTACATTTCACTGCTTGGAGCCCTGAATACGGGCTGGATATAAAACCACTTTTTAGCTTCGCTTTTGAGTCTTTTAATAACAAGCCTGATTACGTCAATCGAGCTATCGCCTCTGAGTGCCAAGCTTCTGTTTTTATCATCCGTAAATCTGATAAGTTCTTTTTCATCAAGCGCTTCAAGCTGATGGTATGAAAAAAAGGGAGTTACAATCTCTTCAAATTCAAGCGCCTCAAAAACTTCCGCCGCTATATTTTCAATTTCCCTTTTTATTTTGGCTTCTTTGCCAAAATAGAGTTTTGCCCCTTGGGGTATGTCATGCTTTAGTATCATCTTTCACTTTCAAAATCATATTTGTCATTTACTAATTCATATACCATCCATAACAACAAAGGCGCCCCTATAACAAAAATCAATATTTCCATTTATTCCTCCAATTGTTTTAATAATTTATTAATCTCAAGTCTTTTTACTTTTTTAATTTTTAATAATAACAAAAGTATCGCAAAACCTAAAACAAACATACTTAAATTCAACATATCTATTTTTTTAACTAATCTGTAAAATAATGTCACCTCACCACTCATTATAGCAAACATTACAACAAATATGTTTCTAAGGCTGTCTCTAAGTAAATCGACTTCTATTTTTATTTTTTCAGCCATTTTACACTTTTAATTTTTCAGCGCTGTAAACCTTAGACGCAGTTCCGTCATACTCCCTAATTTTTAGCTCATCAAGGGCTAACTCTAAAGCGTTTAGAATATAAAGCATTTTGTTATCTTCAATAATTCCCATATTGTTTATTCTAAAAAGTTTACCTTTCATATGGTCCTGTCCGCCGGCTACGTTTATTTCATATTTTGTTTTAAGGATTTTTCTAATCTCCTCAGCTTTTTCACTATAAACGGCAGCCATTGAAAGTGCAGGGTTTTGAGGGAATATATTTAGCCCTATCGCTTCAATTGCAGCAAGCATTGCTTTGTGTCTTTTTGCGGTGTTTGCGTAATGATTTTCAAGGCCTATATTTTCAAGTTTTTTAAGCACTTCATTCAGTGCAATAATTAGTCCCGTCGCAGGAGTAAAAGCCGTAGTCCCTTCACTTTGCTTTTTAATTTCGTTTGCAAGGTTGAAATAAAACCCTTTTCCGTTTCCTATCCTCTTCATTGCCGCTTCGCTGATTCCAAGCATACTGAGTCCTGGAGGCAACATAAACGCCTTTTGACTTCCTCCTACCACTATATCGATATTACTTGTATCGATTTCTTCCACGCCCAAAGCGGTAATTCCGTCAGCCACTACAATAATATCGGGATTAACAAGTTTAATCTCAGCCGCAATTTCCTCCACGGGATGTCTAAGCCCTCCCGCACTCTCGCTTATCTGAATAAAAAACGTATCGATTTTATCATCCTCTCTAATTGCAGTAATTACATCGTCAACAAGTGCAGGTGTATCCCAGTCGTATTTGATTTCACTGAATTCTATACCGTAAGCTTTGCAGATTTTACCCCACCTTTCACCGAATTTCCCGGCATTCACAGTTAACGCTTTACTTTTTACGGTGTTTATTACCGCCGCTTCCATAGCTCCCGTACCTGAAGAGCTTAAAAACACGTTGTGAGGAAGCTGTGTAATATTTTTAAATCTTTTTAACGTATCAAGCAGAATTTCTTTAAATTCAGGAGTTCTGTGATGTATGGTATCTCTAAGATAAGTTTCCCTAACAAAATACGGAATCTCCACCGGTCCAGGAGTAGCTAATATCATTTTTTATTCCTTTCAAAATTTATTATAAAATTTTTAAGTTCATTTATTTTCATAGGTTTGGCAAAATAATATCCCTGAATTATATCACATTTAAGTTTTTTTAATACCTCCAACTCTTCTCTTGTTTCCACGCCTTCGGCCACCGTTTTAATATTAAGACTTTTAGCCATAGCTATTATGGCTTTAGTGATAATTTTATTTTTTGAATTATGAATGTTTGTAATAAAACTTTTGTCTATTTTAAGCTCATCCGGCAATATTTTAGTCAGATATTTAAATGTAGTGTTACCGGTACCGAAATCGTCAAAAGAGAGCCTTATGCCGTATGAACGTAAAATTTTTACGACTCTGTAAAGTTCTTCCCAGTATTTTACAAGTTTTCTTTCCAAAAGCTCAAGCGTTAAGATACTTTTTTGCTCTTTAGTAAAGGAAGAAAGGGTTTCAAGATAATAATCGCTAATAAGTTCTTTAATATCAACATTTACACTGACTTTTATATTTGTTTTCAACGAAACATTAAGTCTGCTAATATCATCTACGGCTTTTTTTAACACAAAAAGCCCTATCGGTTTTAAATATTTGGAATTTTCCATAATTGATATCCATCTATCATTCGGTATGATTCCGTAAATAGAATGATTCCATCTGATTAACGCTTCAACCCCTGTCACTTTTAAGGTTTTTAAATCGATTTTAGGCTGATATAAAAGAAAAAATTCGTTTTTTTCAAGCGCTTTAGCCAAATCTTTTTCAAGTTTTTTTGTCTCTAAAAATTTACTTTTCAAATTTTTGGAAAAAAAGCAGTATTTTTTTTCTTCCAAATTATATTTAATTTCATGAATGGCCAAATCTGCAGCCTGTAAAAGCTCGTCTTTGTTTTTTCCGTCTTTTGGGAAAACCGCAATTCCTACAGTCACACTAAGATCAATAAAAGAATCTTCATATTTTACAGGCTCTTCCAATATGTTTATCAATATATTTATATATGATTCCAAATCCAGATTTTTTAAATCTTTAAGAATTATTACAAACTCATCGGCACCAATCCTCGCAAGAAAACCGTTATTGGCGATATTTCTTTTTATTCTGTTTGCAACTTCCTGTAATACCGTATCACCGGCATCCTGCCCGTAAAAATCGTTAATATACTTAAATCCCCTGATATCCAAAAAAACAACGGCAAACTCTTTATTTTCAAGTTTGAAATTTTCAATAGTTTTTTCAAGCTCTTTAAAAAAATATCTTCTGTTCGGAAGGGAAGTTAGACTATCAACCAGTAAAGAAAACCTGTTTTTAAGTTTAATTGCGTCTTTTAAATACATAATAAAAAATTTGGTAATTTTTTTATTGTGTCTGAAAAAAAATTTTTGTTCTTTTTCTTTTTTTACGATTTTTATTTTTAAAAAATTTTTTAACGCATATACACTGATTTCCCCGAACCTGCTTTGTTCCATTTTCAAAAAAGCGTCTATAATCTCGGCCGTATTTACAGAAGCGTTGTATCTGTCGTAATTAAATTCCATAAAAATAAAATTCAGTATTTCTTCAATCTCTTTTAAATTCAAATCTTCTTTTATAACACTGTTATAAATCAGTTCCATACATTGCCTTTTATTTTTATTACAAGCGCACCCGCATCGTCTTCTTTTTTTGTTTTTAAAATCTTTGACAGTTCTTCGTAAGAATCGATATTTTTATTTATATTGATTCCGTCACTGAAAAAAACAATATCATTTTTATTGAGTTCAATTTTAGTGTCTTTTAAAGAATCTTTAAAAAAGGGCGATTCTTTATAAATCGATTTTCCTCCGTAAAAATACCTGATATTTCCAAAATGAAAAAAAGTAATATTTTTTTTTATTTCCCCTATTACAAGCGCCGCATCTTTACCCTCATACAGATATTTTACTATTTCCAAAATATCCTCAAGTCCAAAAAACCGAAATCCCAATAAAAGTTTTCTTAATTTTTTCGAAGAAACATAAACATCCGCACAGCCGTGCCCCGCAATATCCCAAAAAGCAAAAAAGTACCCTTCTTTTACTTTTTCAAAAATTCCGCAATCTCCGTTTGTGGTAACGGAAATATAGGGTGAAACTTTTAAAAAAGCCTTTATGTCTTCATATTCTTTATTAAATACGCAATATTGGACTTTTTCTTTTTCATAAAAATAAAAAACAAAAACTTTACCGTTTTTTTTCGGGATTATCTCAAATTCATCGCACAGTTTTATCATCAGATTAAGGCCGATTCCAAGAGTTTTTGAAGTACTGTATCCTTTTAAAAAAACTTTTTTAATATCAAATTTTTTATTAAAGTCTTCAAAAACCAGCCTGTATCCGTCTTTTAATTTAAAAAACCTGAAAACACCCCTGCCGCAGTGCTTGATAATATTCAGCCCCGCTTCTTTTGCAAGCAGTACGAATTTTTCGCCAAAAGGCATTAAAAAATGCAAAACTTCATACACATCATCATACGACAAAATTTCTTTTTTATAAATCAAACCGTATCCTCAAAAAGCGCATTTACATCAACATCCCACATCGAAACGATTGAAGCGATATAAGGGGGCAGACAGCAAAAATATACCTTTTTGCCTAAAAGTCCAAGCCCCTTTTTTACCCTTAAAAGCGCTTCAAAGGAAATTTTATCAAGCGTCTTTAACCTGTGAAAATCAAAAATTATAATTTCCTCTTTTTTTGACGCCCAGTTTCTGAAATTATCTTCAATCTCCCTGCTTGAGATAAATTCATTTAAAACTACTTTATATTTCCTCATCTTCAAATGCTTTTATTGCTAATTCCAGATTCGCTCTTGTAGGAATAGGCAAATCTATATCCAAATGCACCATAGTTTCCGCAACCGCCGGGGTAATTCCGCTCATAACCATTTTAGCCCCTATGGCTTTAACGCCTCTGTATATCCTTACAAACTGATTTGCAACCTCGGTATCTATAACCGGTATTCCTTCAATATCAACAATAACATTTAAAGTATGTTCTTTCCTGATACTTTCAAGGATGTTTCTCATTAAACTCAATGCTTTTTCGGAATCCATAAACCCTATTAAAGGCACCAAAATAGTATTTGAATTGAGTTTCAATATAGGAACTTCCATTCTTTTGATCGTTTTTAGCTGTTTTTGAATAATTTCTGCTTGTTTTTCTTTAAATTCTTCATAAATCTCAAGCGCTAAAGAATAAACTATTTTATTTATTATTAAAATATCATTACTTTCTAAATTTAAATCAGCCTTTTCGATTATTTTAATAAGATTTTCCAAAAAATACGATATTTCTTTGGGGGTAATTTCGTATTTAATTATATCATCGACAAAATCCCCCAAATGCTCGTTAATATTTTCACCTTTGATTTTAGCGATTACAATATCGTAAAGTTTGGAAAACTGATATTTTATTTCACTCTCATCCAAATCCAAATCAATCGTTTTTATCCATTCATTTAAAATTTCGTCCTGTTTTTCAAGCAGTTTTTTAAACATTTTCTATCCTTTCTATAATAGCTTCAACGTCAAATCCGAAATGTTTGTAAACTTCTCCGCCTTTTCCGCTGGCACCAAATGTATCCATACCTATCACCTCATCGGCGTATTTATACCACTCATACGCCCTGTTTGCCTCTATTGCTATAACTTTTCCTTTGAAAAGTGAATTTTTAAACTCTTTGTCTTGTTCTTCAAATAAATCAAAACAAGGCACACTCACAACCCTCGCTTCAAGCCTTTTTGCAACTTCAACGGCAAGATTTACTTCACTTCCGCTTGCAACAAGCGTAATATCGGCATTTCCTTCTCTTAAAACATACGCACCCCTGCTTATATCCGCATCTTTTGGAGTTATGTTTCTAAGCCCCTGACGGCTTAGGGCAAACACAACCGGTGCGTCGATATTAAGCGCCGCTTTCCATGCGTTTACGTTTTCGTTAGCGTCTGCGGGTCTGAATACATAAAGGTTAGGAATAGCCCTAAGGGATGTAATATGTTCAACCGGCTGATGGGTAGGGCCGTCCTCTCCTACAACAATGCTGTCATGAGTAAATATCCAGTAATTTTTGTGGCTGCTAAGCGCCGCAATTCTTAAAGCTCCTCTTAAATAGTCGCTAAACACCAAAAAAGTAGCCGCATATGGCAGGAATCCGTAAGCGCTGAATGCATTGTTGATTGCGGCCATTGCGTGTTCTCTGATACCAAAATGCAAATTTCTTCCGTGAGGAAAATCGTCTTCTTCTTTTAATGCTGTGTTGTTTGAAGGTGCTAAATCCGCACTTCCCCCAAGGAAACTGGGTACTGCTTTTGCAATGGCGTTAAGAATTTCACCGTTGCTTTTTCTTGTTGCAATACTTGCACCCTCTTCGTAAGATGGCCATTTTATTTTACTGAAATCTTTTTCAAAAAATGCTTCAATTTCTCCTGCATTTGCTTTTTTGTTAAATTCAGATTCAAGTACTTCCCCCCTTTCTTTTACGCATCTAAATCTTACAAGCACGTCTTCCGGGACTATAAACGTTTCATCCGGGTTAAATCCCGCCGCTTCTTTAGATTTTCTAATCACATCCTCGCCTAAAGGCGCCCCATGCGTTTTTTCACTTCCTTCAAGTCCTACCGCACCTCTTGCTATCACTGTTTTTGCAATAATTAACGTAGGTCTTCCGTCGCTGTTTTTGGCTTCTTTCAATTTCTTTTCAATATCATTATAATCATGCCCGTTCATTTCAAGCACTCTGAATCCCTGAGATTCGAATCTTTTTTTCACATCTTCTTCAAAAGCAATGCTCACTTCACCCTCGATTGATATATTGTTGCTGTCGTATATGATAATTAAATCTTCTAACTTGTGTTTTCCCGCAAGCGAGCACGCTTCATAGCTTATGCCTTCTTCCAAATCCCCGTCTCCGCAAAAACACCATACTTTATGGTCTATTTCAGGAAATTTATTTGAAATAAACTTTTTAGCCATTGCAAATCCGACCGCATTTGCCACACCCTGCCCGAGAGGTCCTGTGGTTACTTCAATCCCAGGAGTATGTCCGAATTCCGGATGTCCCGGTGTTTTGCTTCCAAGTTGTCTGAAGTTTTTCAAATCATCTAACGTAATATCATATCCCCAAAGATAAAGCATCGAATAAATAAGAGGGGTCGCATGACCTCCTGAAAAAACAACCCTGTCCCTGTTTATAAAAGAAGGATTGTGAGGCGTAATATTTACAACCTCGCTAAAAACCGTCATAATATCCGCAAGTCCCAAAGCCGCACCCGGATGTCCGGAGTTTGCTTTTTGAACCATATCCGCCGCTAAAAACCTTATGGTATCCGCCATTTTTTTTCTTAAATTCATTATTCCGTCTCCTTTAAAATTTCTTTTATTATTTTTTGCAATTCAGGTAATTTTAAAAAAATTGTATTCCATATTAAAACAAAATCTACACCAAAATATTCATGTGAAATTTTATTTCTAAAATCTATTATTAATCTCCAAGGATAATTCGGATATTTTTCTTTTAGAAATTCATAAATATTTTTAGTCGCTTCACCGATTATTTCAAATTCCCTAATAACCGCCTGATAAACCAATCTATTAGTTTTAAAATCCTCTAATTCATACCCTTTAACATAATCCAAAATTGCATCTATACTCTCAATTATATCATTTAAAAATAATTTTTTATCTCTTTTATACATCTGTTAAATCTTTTTTGACATAATCATAAACGATCGGTTTTATCATATTTTTTGTAGCTACATCAACATTTTTATTAAAAGTTTTTTTTATTTCTTCTTCAAACATCATTAATTCAAAAATCGTAATATTTTTTTCCCTGTCAAACTCCACAAGCATATCAATATCGCTTTTTTCATTATCCTCCCCTCTTGCAACACTTCCGAAAAGATATATGTTTTTAATTCCGTATTCTTTTTTAAAACGTTGCTTATTTTCCCTTAAATACG
>Ga0256836_1000575_pt1 | contig 18640 bp, 22 predicted proteins | sample 4561380metaG_FD_185974 | JGI IMG/M metagenome (GOLD analysis project Ga0256836, IMG submission 185974) | Hydrothermal vent microbial communities from Guaymas Basin, Mexico - 4561-380 | ecosystem: Environmental > Aquatic > Marine > Hydrothermal vents | place: Mexico: Guaymas Basin | collected...
CACTGTTTTGTGCTGTCTTGTCATCTAAGAACTCCAAAGTAGCCATAATCGTTTTATAGATTTCACTCTCTTTATAGCTCTCTCCCATTGCAAAATTCAAGTTTGATTTTGTATCAAAGAGCTGAAGCATTACAGCAGCAGACTCATTTGGCAGGACAACTGCTATTTTCTCTGCATCATATCCTTTTTGTATAAACTCATAGATCTTCTGCTTTACAAAAGCTACCTCTAGAAGCTCTTCAGAAAAAGCTTCACAACTCACTCTGCCTGCACTTTTGTAGGGCTCTTTTGAGAGAATCTTTTTCTCATTAAGAGAGAGTCGGTAACGATACTCTCCTTCAATCTCAAAACCTAAAGCTTGGAGTTTTTCTTGCATCTTTGTGTTAAATGCAGAACTAGTAAACTCTAAAATAACTTCACAATATTGTGTAGCCTCCTCTAAGAGTTTTAACTCAAAATTTGTCAGATACCCTGCTACGTCGATGCATACGCGTTTGTGTGACTTGGCAAAGGCTTCATTGAAAGTGTAGAGTCTTGGTAAAAAGATGGGGTCTAAGAGTTTGCGCTCACAACATATTGCTTCGTATCTGTTGTAGAGCTCTATAAGTATGCTAATGTGTTCTTCATACTCACCGTACAAATCCGCATCAAGTAAACTCTCTACTTCTGTCATCTCCGCTGCAAGCTCTTCAAAAAATTTAAAAATATAGGAGGAGTTTTTTACAAAAGTAAAGAAGTTTCGCTCAATTTGCAGCTTCTCAAAGTTTTTAAAGTCTGCTGCTTCAAGGAGTAAAAGGGTACGCGTATCTTCATCTAGGGAGCTAAACTCAGGAACAAAAGCAAGTTTTGAGATAAACTCATGCATCGTAAGGTAGTTTGGAAGAAAAAGAGTGTCTGTTTCTGTGTGGAGTTGCGCATGCCTGATAGCACGCGCGGATGGAAGAACTATTGTCTCTTCATCCATAGTCTAAAATTCATAAGCACGATCATTACGTGTATCAGCTTTTATATTGTAAAATTTATAATCTTCACCGACTTTAACTTTTGCAATGATGTTGTAAACACCCTCTTTTGGAAACTTTGCATCTTTAAAACGATAAACGCCGTCTCTTACTTCTGGGTTTTGCAGTTTTTGATCAAGCTTGCTTGTCTCAGGTCTAGAAATTTGTACAATTATTTCAGCGCTGTTGATTGGGTTACCCGCTTTATCTTTGAGTCTATACTCAACTACAGGCGCCTCACCTGAGATAGTTTTTGTTGTATAAGCAAGGTCATACTTTTTATCAAAAGCGATTTTTGCTTTGATATACTCATTTGCTTTTGCATCAGCCTCTTGGTATTTAACCATGTAGTCATCACTAGGCTGAATATTTGCCTTACTTGTAACAATTACTGTTGCTACACAAAATCCAAAAACCAGCGTAATTGCAATCCCTACGCCATATGGCCAGAGTTTACCACTTTCTAAAAGTTTCATCTTTATGCCTTCTTTTATAAATTTCTCTTCTAATAAACATAATAATAGCATATAAAATAAAACCATAGAAAAACAACTTAATATAAAAAAGTGTCTCTTGATTAGTTGCATTATCAAAGCCATCACCAAGCTCTATATTCTTAGATTTTGCTATCTGTTGTGCTATATCTAAATAGCCGTTAAACATAGCAGCTGAATATTTTGTCGCACTTGTCATCTTTTTTGATTTCACACCAAGTAATGGTAATATTGAACCACCGGTATGAGACATTATCTTTTTAAAGTCATCCCAGTTTCTAGCGCAACTAACAGCTAGCATAAAAGCTTGTACATTCGATGTTACAGGACTTAAAACTGCTGCTTTATCAAAATACTTATATAAAGATTTATCATTTACTTCTATATCAACTGCTTTATCCATTTCAGAAAATGTCAATAAAATAGTTGGAACAGAGCTGTCTTTAAGTATAGATTTTTCATACTCTACCATACTTACACCTGCAGGTAACTCTTTTAACATTATTAACTTTAATTTAATACCTGTCTTTTGATATAAGTCCTCTCCTAATGTTTCAATATCTTGTTTAAACTTAGGATTATGAATAATCTCATCTTTATATAAATATTCGGCATGTAATTGTGTGTGAAAAAACAAAATGAAGGTGAGGGCATAAAGCCCTCTAGTTAAAAATTTCAATGAAATTCCTTAACCAACAAAAAGGTGGTTAGGCGTAACTACTGCCCATAGAGTATATGCAGCCATAATAACAAGGCCCCAAGAAATAATTTTTTCCATCTCAATACTCCTTATTTTACATCAACAACATGCTTAGCATTATCAGTGCTAATCATTTTGATTGATTTTTCATCAACTATTTTATAATAGTTTTCTGAGTTCGCTTTTTGTACACTCATAGCATTAACTGATAAGAATGCCAGTATTGCCAATAAAAGTCCAGTAGCAATAAGACCACCAGTTAAACCGTTAAGAGCCCAAACACTTCTACTTTCATTCATGCTACTCTCCTTTATTCAAGCTCATTACATATACTGCAACAGCTTCTTTTTGTTTAGCATTAAGTCTGTCCATAACTGGCATTGTACCGATAGCACCTTTTTTACCATAATCTAGAACATTAACGATAAGTTTTTCATCCCATGTTGCAATATTTGGAGCAACTTGTTCAATTCCTTTACCGTCAGCACCGTGACAAGAAGCACATACATTAGCAAATACCTGTGCACCTTCACTGTTTTGATTTTGAAGACCGTCAGCTACATACTGAGAAACAGCATCAATCTCTTTATCTGTGATTACTTGACCAGTAGCCATATTTAACAGACCGTTACGATCTGGCATCATAGAACCTTGGTAAAGTAAATTGTTGTTTGATCCATGTTCAATAACATGTTTTACACTTTTTGCAGAAATTCTTTTGTTAAGATCTGCTGCATCAATTTCATTGTTACCGTCAGCATTAAGACCATGACATGCAACACATTCAACAAGGTAAACAGACTCACCCATATTTACGAGTTCTTCACCCTTGATATTTGCATATTTTTTCTCAAACTGAGCATTTTTCTCTGCGACTTCTTCATTGTACTCACCAATTTGAGAATAAGCATTTACTGGATAACCTACAGTAAAATACCACATACCCCAAATCATAGTACCTAAAAACATAATAGCCCAACCCATTGGTACCGGGTTTTTGTATTCACCAATATTGTCCCATGACTCGTCAGCCAACTCACCTGTAGCAGTGTCAGTTTGCATTTGACGAACATACTTGATTACAACAAATACTGTAATAATTACAAGGGCAACTGCACCTGCAATCGCAAGCATATTAACGATATCACCATTTAAACCACCCTTTTGGTAACCAACTGTAACGTAAGTCGCACCAAGCATAGCAGCTGTAATGATAATTCCCCAAACATAAAGCTTGTTCATATATCTCTCCTAATTTTCTTTTTCATGAGATACAGGTTTTACCGGAGTAGAATCTATATCATCGTGTAATGCCATATTACTGTAGTGTTCATAATCTACACCTGTCGCATCTTTTCTGTTTTTGTAGAGGTGATAGATGTAGGAGTATAATCCTACAACTAAAAATACTACCAAAAAGAAGTAACCATACGCCGCAAATTCATTAAGATCCACTACATCATACCTTTACTATTTAAGACTGTTTAAGTATGCAATTAAAGCAACGATTTCTGGAATTTCTCCACGTGCAACTGCATCTTTAACATCTTGGTCTTTCATATCAGCAGCAACTTTTTTAGCTTCTTCTAAAGCCAATTCACGTGCTTCTTTAATTGATTTACCCATTTTAACAACTGTTGTTGATCCGTCTTTCATAGGAACAGGTTTGTTATATGGTACACCAAAGAATTGTGCAACAGTTAACTGTTCTGCATATGCAGTGTCAATATCAGCATTTGTAGTAAACATCCATGGATAACCCGGCATAATTGTTGTTGGAACAATTGATTTAGGATCTTTCATGTGGTTTTCATGCCATTCTGTTGTTCTGTAGTTACCTACACGGTGTAAATCCGGACCAGTTCTTTTAGAACCCCAAAGGAATGGTCTATCATACGCATATTCACCACTTAAAGAGTAGTGACCATAACGGTCAGTCTCTGATTTAAATGGACGAATAAGTTGTGAGTGACATGCATTACAACTGTTTTTAATGTAAACTTGGCGACCTGCCAACTCTAATGTTGAGTAAGGTTTAGTACCAATTACCGGACGAGATGCTTCAGCAAAGTTTGGAACGATTTCGATCAAACCTGCAAAAGCAATAACTATAAACACACCTACCGCAAAAAGAAACGGATTTTTCTCTAACCAATGAAACATATTATATTCCTCCCTTTCTTATGCGCCCATAGGCGAAGCATTTAGACGCTCTGCATCAACTTCTTTATTTGAAGTCCATGTTTTGTAAATATTATAAGCGAAAATAAAGAAACCTGCTAGATATAACAATCCACCTGTACCACGAAGAGCATAGTATGGGTGAAGTACATCAACAGTATCAATGAATGAGTAAGCCAAGTTACCAAATTCATCATGTGCACGCCACATCATACCTTGAGTAATACCTGCAATCCACATTGAAGTAAAGTATAAAACGATACCAAGTGTTTGAATCCAGAATTGTGCAGCCATTAAACTCTTAGAGTATAACTCACGTTTAAATACACGTGGAGCCATATGATAAAGTGCAGCAATAATCATGAATCCAACCCAACCAAGAGTACCATCATGTACGTGACCAACAATCCAGTCAGTAAAGTGAGCAATAGCATTAACAGATTTGATAGCTTGAATTGGACCTTCTAATGTTGAGAACATATAGAAAGTAGAAGCAAGTACCATAAACTTAATTAATGGAGAAGCTGCAACTTGTTGCCACTCACCCTTCATTGTAAGAAGCATATTGATCGCTGAACCCCAAGATGGCAAGATTAGGATTACTGAGAAGATAGAACCCATAGTCTGCATCCAGTCAGGAACAGTTGAGAAAAGAAGGTGGTGACCACCAGCCCAAAGATAAACAAACATTAGACCCCAGAATGATAGTAAAGACAATTTATAAGAATAAATAGCTTGACCAGACTCTTTTGGTAAGAAGTAGTAAATCATTGCAATAATAGGCACAGTAAATACGAATGCAACCGCATTGTGTCCATACCACCATTGTACTAGTGCATCATTTGTACCTGCATACATAGACACTGAATGCATCCAGTCACCAATTGCACCCTCACCTGCTGGAGATGTTGCAAGCATAGTTGGAACTTCCATGTTGTTAAACAGATAAAGCATAGCCACACCTAAGAATGTAGCAATATAGTACCAAACTGAGATGTATAATGACTTCTCACGACGAATACCGATCAGACCGAAAATTGAAACACCCCAAAGTACCCATACCACTACGATAGCAATATCAATTGGCCATTCAAATTCAGCATACTCTTTTGAAGTTGTATAACCCATAAACAGTGAAACAACAACCGCTGCTACACCAATTACATACAACCAAAATTGTAACTTTCCGATAAACATCAAAAATTTAGATTCAGCCATAGATACTTTTAGTACCCTTTGACCAACATAAAACCAAGTAGCAAAAATACCACTTACAGTAAAACCAAACGCAACTGCATCAGTATGCAGTGGACGAAGACGACTAAAGTTTGTGTATTCAGCCAAACCTTCACCAAAAACTGTATTTAGTCCTGGGAAAGCAAGCTCAAATGCAATAAATACACCGATAGCCATACCAACAATTCCTAATATAATAGTTGTCAGCATGAACATCTTTGCAACCGTATAGTCGTACTCTAATGGACGATTCTCCATATATAGCCTCCTTAAGATTCAAAGCAATAAGTTTACTAAGTGCAAAATACACTTATTAAACTAATCAACACTTGAATATTAGCACTGTAATTGTTTAAATAATCTTAATTAAAGAGAGAATTTGTGGATTTATAAGCTTTATGTTTACTTTTGGAAATTTATATATATTTAAGTTATGAAAGATATTACTTTTTCATAAGTAACACACTACGTGCTACTTATCTGTTCTTTAAAAGAGTTAAAAACTCTGAGAAAATATAGCGGCTTTCTTTTGGACCCGGAGAAGCTTCAGGGTGATGTTGAACAGAAAATATCGGTTCATCTTTATACTTCAAACCTTCGATTGTATTATCAAAAAGGTTTGTATGTGTTACCTCCGCTATCTCTGTAATATTATCCGGTACATTATAGTTATGATTTTGTGCTGTTATCTCTACAAAACCGGTTTTTTCATTTTTAACAGGATGGTTTCCACCATGATGACCAAATTTTAGTTTGAATGTATCATATCCGTGAGAGATTGAAAGCAGTTGATGCCCTAGGCAGATACCAAACATCGGTACCTTTGCAGCGATCAGTTTTTTGATCTCCTCTTGTGCTTTTTTAAGTACAAGAGGGTCCCCTGGACCGTTTGACAAAAATACACCGTCAATCTCTTTTGCTTCATATTTTGCTATTAATTCTTGTGCTTTAAAATCATTTGGAATAACTTCAACTTCAATACCCGCAGAGACAAGCTCATTTAAGATATTGCGCTTTACACCAAAGTCAATCGCTACAATTTTTGCTTCTGCTTTTGGTGGTTCATCATATGAAAATGCTCTGTAATTGTAAGTACTGGAAGTATGCTTATATGGCTCTTTTGTACTCACTTGCTCAATATAATTTACATCTTCAATACGTGGAGAATTTTGTAATATTTTTTTGAGTTCATCTTTATCACTGATTTCAGTTGAAGCAATCATCATCATCGCACCTTCAGTACGAAGCATCTTTGTCAAAAAGCGTGTATCAACATTGCATAAACCCATAACATCATATTTTTTCAAAAACTCTGCAAGTGATGCTTCCGCACGGAAGTTTGAGTAACGTTCTTGATACTCTCTTACTATCATACCCTTTGCGTGAGCGGCAAGTGATTCCATATCTTGATCATTTACACCGACATTACCAATCTCAGGCATTGTAAAAGTTACAAACTGACCGGCATATGAAGGATCACTCATTATCTCCTGGTATCCTGTCATAGATGTATTAAATACAATCTCACCTACTTCAGTTTTATCTGCTCCAAAACTTGCAGCTTCAATAAAAGTACCGTTTTCTAGGTATATCCACGCTTTTTTTATCTCTTTCATAATCTACTCCATTCCTCTTTTACTCATCTCTTCACGGTAGAGCTTTTCATATAAGATCTCAAACTCATCAGTACCTGGTATAAATTTTCTCTTATATGAGCGAATCTTTGTCATAACAGCATCTTCAATCTCTGAAGAGTCAGCGATAAATGATGTAATCGCATTGTAAATAATATTTTTTACACGATTTTCATTTACCTCAAAATGAATCAAATCCTCTTCATAAAGCTCATCTAAAATCTTATGTGCAAGATCTGAAAAACGCTCTTCATAATCAAGTATCACATCAAACTGAGGTGCCAGTTTTTTCTTTATCATGAAAAAGAGTTGACGCTCATCTGCTAGCATAAACTCTATCTCTTCCTCATTCTCTTCAAGGTATTCATTTACCTTCTCTTCAAGAGCCATCTCTTTTTTGACACTCTCTTCGAGAACTTTTTGTGCTTCTGCTGCAACACGGTCAAGCCCTTGTGTCATTTTTACAACACCACTTTTTGCTAAGTCTACGGCGATTTTATTTGAGATATGAGGAATAGTTTTTAATGATACTTTCATGATAGCGACACCTGTTTATGAGTTAAATTTGGATATTTTACTATAACTTAGGTAAAAGTCTTATTAGAAGATTTATTTTGTAAGAAGTAATGTTAAATCTGAAGCTTTTTTTGGGTCCATTTTTGTCAATATTTTACCGACTACTTTTGGCTTCAATGACTGCAAGATAGCTGCTGCTTCTTTGGTATCCATACCAGAAAGAACTGCCGCTGCTGCACCTGCTTTCATCTTTGCAAAAGTCTGTGCTATCTTACTCATTTTTATACTTTTGAGCTCTGCTAATACTTTTTTGTTTGCTTCAAGCATTGCTTTGATATTTTGCTCTTTTTGCGTAAGCTCTTGTTCTTTACGTGTAAGCATATCCTCTTTTGTGGCAAGCTTTTGTTCTTTTTGTTTCAAAAGTTCTTCTGTCGCTGTTTTTAAAGCTTGTAGTGCCTGTTTTTGTTCATCTATGCGTTCTAACTCAACAAGCAGTTCACTTTTACGCTCTTTAAAGATTTCAGTACACTCAAAAAGTTTATCACTGGTCTGTAATGCGAAAAGAGCATTGGCACTTACTATTAAAAGAAAAAGATATTTCATTATGATGCTTTCCTTTTTGTCTCTTTTTTGCCAAAAGTCATCAATGCTATTTCATCGAGACGTTTTACTTCTGCTTGTTTTTGTGCTTTGAGTACTTTTTCAATCTCTTGAAGCTCTAAATACTTAAACTTTTCATATTCAATCATCGCTTCTTTAAGCGTCTCTTTTACTTTTTGCACTTCATTTTTAGTAAATTCGAGCCACTCTTCATTATGCTGGATAATTGCACGCTGACGACTCAAAAGTGTTCTGTTTGCAAGAAGTTGTGATATAGACCCGCTGTTTGGCTGTTCTATATTTTGAAGTTCTTTTAGAGATTTGTGAAGTGCCTCTTTGGCACGTTCATGATTTTGCAGGGCTTGTTGAAGCTCTCTCTCACGCTTTTGCATCGCATCTTTTTTGATAGCAACCAAAGAGCTAAAGCGTGTCTTCATAAGAGCTTCCTTTTAAAACCTAGAGGATGATTGTATCATCTCTCTCAGGTGAAGTAGAGATAATACCGACTTTTGTCTGGCTAATCTCTTCGATAAGTTTAACATACTCTTGGGCAGTTTGTGGTAAATCTTCAAATTTTCTCACACCAACTGACTTGTCCCAACCTTTAAAAGTTTTGTAAATCGGTTTTACATTCTCTAAATCAACCGGTACATAGTCGATCTCTTTGCCATTGTACTCATAGGCAACACACACTTTTACCTCTTCAAAGCCATCAAGTACATCAAGCTTCATAAGTGCTAACTCATCACAACCGTTTAGGCGGCTTGCATAGCGAGTAGCTACAGCATCAAACCAACCACAGCGACGCGCACGACCTGTTGTTGTTCCAAACTCATGCCCCTGCTCACCAAGACGCTTGCCATCTTCACCAAGATCTTCTGATGGGAATGGTCCGTTACCAACACGCGTACAGTATGCTTTTACGATTCCTGTCACTTTTCCGATATCTTTAGGGTTAAGTCCAAGACCTGTACAAGCCCCTGCACTTACTGTTGAAGATGAAGTAACATATGGATATGTTCCATGGTCGATGTCAAGCATAGTACCCTGAGCACCCTCTAAAAGTACGCGTTTACCTTCAGAGTCGAGTGCTCGCCATACCATCTGCGTTGTATCTGTTATAAAAGGAGCAAGTTTCTCTTTATACTCATTAAGTTCTGCTAAAAGATCCTCTTTTTTAGGAGCATGAAGGTCCATAACATCAAAGATAGGTTTGTTCTGCTCAAAGTAGTCTAAGATTGTCTGACACAACTTCTCTGGGTCTAAAAGCTCACCTACACGATGTCCGATACGATTAATCTTATCTGAGTATGCAGGTCCGATTCCTTTCCCTGTTGTACCGATTGCTTTATCGCCTTTGAGACGCTCTTTTGCCTGATCTATTGCAGCGTGGTACGAGAGATTTAAGTGTGCCTTGTCAGAGATATACAAACGCCCTTCTAAACCTTCAAACTGCTCCATCTCTTTAATGATAGATGAAGGAGATAAAACAACACCATTTCCTATAACATTGATAGCTTTAGGATTAAGTACACCAGAAGGGATAAGGTGCAGTGCATACTTCACACCATCAACCCAGATAGTGTGTCCTGCATTGTGACCACCCTGGCTGCGACATACCATGTCATACTCTAAAGCAAGCTTGTCAACTATCTTACCTTTACCTTCATCACCCCACTGAATTCCAACAATTACATCTGCTTGGTTTCTACTCATCTTATTTTCCTTCTTCTAGTGCTTCACATAAAGCATCTGTATATATTGCAAATCCGACTGATGTCAGCTCGCCATTTTTATATCTACCACCACGCGCATAGACTTCATTCTCTACAATACAGCGAAAATAGAGCTCATCATAGTAGAGCATCTTTGCATAGTACATCGGTGCAAGTACTACATTTTTACACTCCATGTCACTGCAGAGTGCCTGCATCTTACGCAGCTCCTCGGCTATGGCTTTTGGAGCTATCTTTATGACTTCATCCACATCACTTAAGTGCTGCAAATAGACAAGCTTTGTCAACCACTCAACATCTAGTTTTATAAACTTGTCAATATTGATATGTCTAAAGTCCTCGATAGAGAGCTCATCAAACATACTCACAAGCAGTTGCGGTATGCGCATATTTGAGATCTGCATAAGAGGAGCAAGTTCAAGCTTGTCAAAGATCTCCACTGCATGACGCATAACAGAAGAGAGATTGCTCTCATCCATATACTCAACACCTACCTGATACTGCTCCGTTGTCGGATAGCTAAATACCGGCTGGATGTAAAACCACTTCTTCTGCGATGTATTACGCCCAAGACGCTTCTCTATGATGCGCACAACATCTATGGTAGAGTCCGCTCTGAGTGAGAGTGGATTGTTTTTTTCATCATTTAAGCGAATAAGCTCACGCTCATCTGCGATTGATTTGTGCTGGTGGTAAGAGAAAATCGGTGTTACAATCTCTTCATACCCATTTGCATCCAAAATCTCACTCGCAACCTGCTCTATGTGGCGCTTGAGTTTTGCACTCTTACCAAAATAGAGCTTTGAGCCGTTTGGAATTTCATGTTCTAATATCATTATCTGCTCATCTCAAAAGTTACTTCATTAAAGACTCTGTTCGCAGTCCCGTCGTATGGACGACGACCAAGTTTTGCAAGAGCCAGCTCAACGGCATTGACTACCCATGCCATCTCATACTCTTGTATAAGTCCCATCTGATTAATTCTAAAGATTTTCCCTTTAAGATGGTCTTGCCCGCCAGCGACATTGACACCATACTCCTCTTTTAAAATCTTTCTGATCTCACTTGCATTTTCATCATCAATGGTTGTCATCGATTTTGCAGGTGATTTTGGATAAGAGTGCAGACCAAGTGCTTCGAGTGCGCTTCTTACTGCTTTTGCACGTGTTGCTGTCTTTACATAGAGCGTATCGAGTCCACCATTTGCTTCAATAGTTTCTAAAATCTCTAAAAGACCGATAACAAGTGTGGTTGCCGCCGTATATGCTGTTGTGTTTTGGCGCTGTTTTTTAACTTCAGATGCAAGGTTAAGGTAGTACCCTTTCCCTTCACCGATTTTTGCAATCGCAGCGTTGCTAAGTCCTATAATTGCAAGTCCAGGAGGAAGCATAAGTGCTTTTTGACTTCCGGCAATAAGTGCATCAATGTTTGTAACATCAATAGGCTCAACACCAACAGCAGTAATACCGTCTGCAATAATCATAATATCAGGATTGATTGCTTTGACGGCTTTTGCAATCTCTTCAACAGGGTGACGCAGCCCACCTGCACTCTCAGAGATCTGAACAGCGATAGCATCGATGTCACTGTTTGCTTTTACAGCCTCTACAACAGCTTCAACACTTACTGGTGTATCCCATTCATTTTTTATCTCAACAGAACCAAGTCCGTGAGCTTTGGCGATCTTTCCAAAGCGCTCACCAAACTTTCCAGAGTTTACATTTAAGAGTGTATTGTGACAGAGGTTAATCACAGCAGCTTCCATAGCACCTGTACCACTTGAAGCGATCATTACCACTTCATCAGTATTGAAAAGTTTAAAAAGATGCTTACGCGTCTTTTCAAAGATAGCTTCAAATTCTGGTGTACGGTGGTGCATTGTCTCTGCAGCCATAGCATTTCTAACATTTTGTGGAACTGGAGTCGGTCCGGGAGTAAAAAGTAACATTGAGTTTCCTATTTAATGTTTAATTTTAAAAAAACCTCGTATTATATCGAAATATGTTTAAAATTTAGATTTAAGGCAAAAAATGACACTTTTTGATTCAGTGATTTTAGGAATTATCGAAGGTTTTACCGAGTTTTTACCCATATCTTCTACCGGCCACTTAATTGTCGCTTCAGAATTTTTGGGAATAGATCAGACAAGTGTAACAAAAGCCTATGAGGTCATCATTCAGTTTGCTGCCATCTTGGCAGTGGTTCTAAACTACAAAGAGAAGTTCACTCCCAAAAAGATTGAGCTTTGGAGCAAGCTTATTTTGGCCTTTATTCCCATCGGGACGGTTGGGTTTTTATTTTCTCATCAGATCAAAGAACTCTTTAGCATCAATGTTGTTGCTATAATGTTTATTATTGGCGGGATTGTCTTTTTAATCGTTGAGAAGTTCTATATTCCCAATGAAGAGAAGCTTATTGATGATGTAGAACAGGTCTCCTACAAACAAGCACTGCTTATTGGTGTAGCGCAGGTTTTCGCTCTGGTTCCGGGGACTTCACGTGCGGGTTCTAGCATCATAGGCGCACTTTTGGTCGGACTCTCACGCAAGGCGAGTGCAGAGTTTTCATTCCTGCTTGCTTTTCCTGTTATGAGTGCTGTTACTGCTTATGATCTACTCAAACATTATAATGAGTTCTCCGGTGCAAATCTGCTTAATCTTGGTGTTGGTTTTATCGTCTCGTTTATTGTTGCATTTATAACGATAAAGCTCTTTTTGAAATTTTTAGAGAAGTTTACTTTTGTCGCTTTTGGTATCTATAGAATCCTTTTTGGAATCCTGCTTCTGATACTCTTTCACTAAAAGTTCACTACTTGGCACAGTAGTTGCTTGATACTCCTTGTATAAATGTTAAAGGAGATATCATGCAACTACTTCGCAGATATAACGCCCACCTACATTTAGTTTTAGATAAATTGGAAAAAAATCTTTACGAACTCAGCCGTAAATTTTTATAATACTTTTAAAATTTTCGAAGCTAAAGTAAGCGCTTTTGAACGGTGAGAGAGCTCTTTTTTGATCTCCTCATCCAGCTCACCCAGAGTCTTGTCAAACCCTTCTGGAATAAACATCGGATCATACCCAAAACCACCATCACCACGTGCCTCTGTCAGTGCTGTTCCATACATCCAACCATGAACAACTCTCTCTTTGCCTTTTGTCACAATGGCAATAGCCGCGGTGTAGTGTGCAGGCGAACTCTGTGCACCTTTTTCTTTTATGGCATCGATAAGCTTATAGAGATTATCTTTATCATTGGCATCCGCTCCAGCATAGCGTGCACTGTAAATCCCGGGTGCACCATCAAGTACATCTACACTTATACCGCTGTCATCAGCAAGCACAACGGCATCTTCATCACCCAGAGCCTCATAGACAGCGCGCGCTTTTATAAGAGCATTCTCTTTAAAGGTATCGCCATCTTCTACTATCTCAAACTCTTCAATCAGCTCACTGTAAGGTATGACTTCATATGCTTTACAGAGCTCTTTGATCTCTCTTACTTTTCCCTTGTTTGACGTAGCTAGTACAAGTTTTTTCACTACACATCCTTAAACATTCTTTGAATTTTTCTATTTTATTGTTTGCAAATCAATTATAAATAATAGTTGCTCTATAATTTCAAAATTATACTATAGATAAAGGCTTTATAATGTTTAAAAAGGTATTTCCCCTTTCATTAATTCTCTTTTTGAGATTTTTGGGACTCTTTTTGGTTCTTCCAGTTCTCTCGGTCTATGCACTAGATCTTGAGGGTGCTACACCTTTTTTAGTAGGTGTTATCGTTGGTGGTTATGCGCTCACGCAGGCTATCTTTCAAGTGCCATTTGGGAGTATGAGTGACAAGATTGGACGTAAACCGACAATTCTTTTTGGTCTTTTAATCTTTTTGGTCGGTTCCCTTGTCTGTGCCTACTCTACAGACATCTATACACTTATGTTTGGTCGTTTCTTACAGGGTGCAGGTGCCATTGGTTCTGTTGTTACAGCTATGATTGCAGACCTTGTTGAAGAGAAGACTCGTGGTCATGCAATGGCTATCATGGGTGGCTTTATCGCTATGAGCTTCGCTATTGCTATGGCTCTTGGGCCTGTTATCGCATCTCACTATGGTATCAGCACTATCTTTGTTATCACTGCGATTTTAGCACTTGTAGCTATCATTATTCTTTTTACAAAGGTACCAACCCCTCCAAAGATCAAACATATCTACCACGGTAAGACAAGTACAGCAGATATCTTAAAAGATCCGAATCTGTTAGGAATGATTATCATCAATGCGATGCAAAAAGGGCTTATGACAGCTGCTTTTGTTATTATTCCTGTATTTTTGACACAACCTGAATATGGTTTTGGTTGGCAAAAGAGTGAGCTTTGGATGGTCTATGCACCGGCTATGGTAGCAGGACTTATCGCTATGGGACCTGCAGCTGTATTTGGAGAGAAGAAAAACATCCCTAAACAGATCTTTATGCTCTCAATAGTACTTTTTACTGCCTCATTTGTTATGATGGGGCTCACGCACTCAAGTGCAGTCTTCATTACTGCGGTGATCTTCTTCTTTATTGCATTTAACATGATGGAGCCACTTGTTCAGTCGATGATAAGTAAGTTTGCAAAAGTACACCAAAAAGGTGCAGCACTTGGTATCGCGAACTCTGCAGCATACTTCTTCACATTTATCGGTGGTACATTTGCAGGTCTTTTTCTTAACATTAGCTCACGCGAGACTCTTGGGCTTACTATTGGTGCTATTGGGCTTTTATGGCTTATCTATACAGCAGTGAAGATGAAAAATCCACTACGTTACTCTCACCTTGTGATTCCTGAAGATGAAGTAGACTTCGACAAACTAAACAACTTAGAGAGTGAACATATTGCAGAGTGGTTTATCAACGAGACTGAAAAAGTTGTTGTTATCAAGTATGCAAGTGAAAAACTAAGTGAAGATGAGCTCAAAGCAAAAATCTTAAAATAGTTTTCTTTGGCTCATTAAAAAACACATTTATTGATTTATATCATTAAACAAGGCTTCATAATCAGATAAAATACAAAAAAAAAGATTTGATTATGAAGCACTTCCTCTTACTTGTAGGACTCTTATTTACTCTTGTCAGTTTTAGTGGGTGTGAAGAAGACAAAGGTTTCAATGCCCGCTCCATCCACTATGATCGTGATATGTGTGCACGCTGTGCCATGGTGGTCAGTGACAGACACAATACAACACAGGTTATCAATCCAAAAACAAAAAAAAGTTACAAATTTGATGATATAGGCTGTATGGTTTTATGGTTTGAAGAGGAGAATATTCCCTGGAAAGATCAAGCCGTTATATGGATTACCGATGTAGATACCGGTGAGTGGATAGATGCAAGAACAGCCTACTATGACACCGAAAACATCACACCTATGGCCTATGGCTTTTCTGCTCACAAATCAAAAGAACAGATAAAAGAGGGCCAAGAGATCATTGACTATGATGAAGTCGTAAAAAGAGTTAAAAAGCTAGGTCGTTAGGCTCAATGCGTGGCTTGGCATCACGCATTATAAGCGTTGGCTCGATAAAAGGTGCCAACTGCAGTAAAAAGTCCAAAAGGCTCATAAGAGGACTTGCATAAAAGAATTTTACGCTTTTGTTGTAATGCCATAGTTTATCGACATACTGATACACTTCATAGGGTCTATCACCTATCCCATCTTTATCTCTGTCAAAACCACTGTATCTATCCCAGTAGTTATATGCCACTTCATTTGATGATCCAAAACCACCTGCTACATCCTTGACTACATCTTCAATATTTCCAAAGATATTGTTATAAAGAATCTGATTATCTTTGATAGTGGCATGAAAGTGAAATGCTTCGGCATTATAGGCTATTTCATTTTTTAGAATATAGCGCTTTATACCCGCTTCTTTCTCTTTGCCGTCAATATAGAGCGCTTTTGCATTGTAGCGAACACTGTTTGACTCAAAGCGTAAGTTCATCACTGCACCTATCATTACTCCAATACCAGCTGCTCCTTTGGAGCTGTGAATGGTATTTGCAACAAACTGTGTATCTTTTACTCCCATAAGCATAACAGATACAGAGTTGTAGCGGTATTCATTCTCACGCAAGATATTATCATGACTTAATGCAATATGTGTTGCAAAGCGGTTCTCATAAAAACGATTGCGTTCAAAGAGGTTGTTGTTTGAGTAGTGAAGTGTTACATCTCTTACATTTTTTATAAGATTATCCGCAAAGACATTATTGTGACTATAATAGAGTTTTAAACCATCACCACGCATACCAATATCATTGCCATTAGAGCTAATTGTGTTTTTTTCAATGCGTGAGTCACTTACCATATACATATCGATACCATACAGAACATTCTCTATTGTACAAGAGAGAATCTTACACCGCTTCACCTCTTTCATTGCAATTGCAGCATCTATGGTATAGCTATGAGAACCACTGCCTTGAATATGGAGATTTTTAAGTGTTACATCAGAGCTTGTGATTGTTATAACACTCCCTTTGCCCTTATTGTCAATAACAACATCATCTTCCATACCAACGATACTTAGAGGTTTGTTAATTTTTATACCACCTTCATACATACCTTTGTGTAGTTTAATTATTGCATAAGGAGCTGCTTTGTCAATGGCATCTTGGAGAGGATTTGCATATAAAAAAAAGAGCAGGCAAGAGAGTAAAAAAAGTACTTTCACCATCTGCTCCCTCTACATTTTAGTAAAATTTATGAATCTCTTCCATAATATTACTAAACTCTATATCGTCGCCTTTTTCTTTTAAGAACGAAACGAGATACTTCTCACTCGCTTCCACACCCTCTTTTTTCTCTATCTCTAGCAGTTTTTTATACAAATCCGCAATAACTTCTATAACATGCCGAGATATCTTCTTGCGTGAGGCATGATAGCCGATGATCTCTCCGGTATCAGTGTCTTTTCGTATCTCAAACTCTGTAAATATCCAGTAGTAACGTCCATCTTTTGCCAGATTTTTCACCACAGCATTGATATTTTTCCCCGATTTTATCGTCTCCCAAAGTAGTTTAAATACCACCTTTGGCATATCTGGATGGCGAACTATGGAGTGAGGCTGACCTATAAGTTCTTCTTGTGTATAGCCCGAGACCTCTTGAAAATAGTCATTTGCAAAGGTGATTCTGCCTTTTTCATCTGTTTCACTGACGATATAACGCTTGGGATCAAGTACTATCTCTTCATCTTTTGGTGTTGGTTTTTTCATAATTTTCTCCTATAAGCTGTCATTGAGCCAGTTAATAAGTCCGCGACTTATCTCTCTAAAACCAAGAATTCTTTTCCCCTTATACTTTTGCGAAAATTCCTCGGCAGCCTTGTATGAATCAAATGGGACCAAATCATCTCCTGCCGGAGAAGTAACATTGCTGCCATAGACAAAAAAAGCCCCTTTTGCTTTTACAGCTTTTGCTGTCGCATAATCTGTCACATAGATATCTTTAAAATCTTCTTCACTTCTTATGTTAAACTCCGGCCATTTTCCCGGTTGTAAGTAAAATTCAAACATTGACTTGGGAGAGACAAAAAATATCTCTTCTCCGTTACGTAGTACTATCTTTGCGACCCATGTTGGTTCTTTATAGACCTTCATATGGCGTACTAAACCTGTAGTATTCTTATCATAGTTCATCTCATACGAGAAGAGCAGACTTGAGACCATCAATAAAAAAACAATTCCCCTTTTCATCACAACCTCCTAAACCAAATCTTTTTTCTCAAATATTTTGTACCCAAAAAAGGCAAACACCAAACCAAGTAACAGTGGATAGCCTATGGAGAGCAACACAAATGTAGTTTGTGAGACAGAATCCAAAATATAAAATGCCACAGGCCCCATAACAGTCAGCTCCGGATCAAAAAGAGAGATAGCCGCCACACGAAAGATCTCCATAGGATTGATAAGACTGATAAATATAATAAGCCCCTCATCCATGCGCTGCTGTAACATCAACGAAATAAGTGCAATATCAATAAATGCAAGTAAAAATATCCAGATAAAAAAAGCGATTCCCAAAGCAACTTCAGAAGACTTTACAAATGAAGAGATAAAAAAGGCAATGCCTAAAAAGGTTGCACTCATCGCAAAGAGCAGTCCTGTATATAAGAAGAAGATGCTCCATGGAATATCAGCCCCCTTAAAAGCTCCATAGACTACTGCTATAACCATTGCAAAGATAACAGGCAGATATACGGTGATAAAACGCCCTACAACCTTCCCCCAGTAATACTGTTTGAGTGAGATGGGAAAAGAGAGCATATACTCCAAGATATGACTGTCTCTGTCTCCTGAAATGGAGCGCACTGTTGTAATAAGTATAAATATAGGCAGTATAACGATGGTTATCTGAATATACATCAAAAGCAGACGACTCAGCCCGCTAAAGCCCATCACCTGTGACTCTGTTACTCCCGCAATAAAAAACAGAGCTATAAGCCCGCCAAAGACCAAAGAGTAGACCAAAAACCATTTTGCACGAATGGACTCTTT